>Ga0233431_1001453_pt1 | contig 41033 bp, 24 predicted proteins | sample SI_118_April2016_FD_179867 | JGI IMG/M metagenome (GOLD analysis project Ga0233431, IMG submission 179867) | Seawater microbial communities from Saanich Inlet, British Columbia, Canada - SI_118_April2016_200_MG | ecosystem: Environmental > Aquatic > Marine > Inlet | place: Canada: British... | reverse complement strand
CCTTCCACATTTTTGCCACTCGCTTTTTTCTGTTGGGATTTCTCGGAGGAGTTTGTTTTGAGGAAGCGATTGGAGGTATTCCTCATCGAGTTCAATTTCAAAACAGTTTCCATCACGAATGTCGAGAACAGATTCGAATTGAAGAGCTGTACGGTTGTATTCTGAGAGCTTCTTTAAATCTTTCCATTGTGCACGGAAAGGAGGGGTTCCTTGCACGACCAAGTTGCTTCCGAGTTTACTCGCTCCAATAACAGCGTAGTTTCCATCAAATTCTACGTCCTGAAACGTCCGTGTCATTTTGTCGTAGCAGTAAAAAAATTCGTAATCTTCGACAAGAATCATGTATTCATTTTCGAGAAATATTTTCTCTAAACTTTCAGGAGTATATTCATATTGCGGACTCGAAAAAAGAGATTCTGCCGTGACGAGTTTTCCAATCGTGTTGACGACCGTTTGTGAAGGAATTGCTTTTGCATCGTGATAGGCTTCCATGATTTCTTCCTCACTGCATCCAGATAAAAATAAACTTCCTGTGAGAAGTAAGCAAAGAGCGAAGGCATTTCGAAAATAGTTCATGTTTCAGGCTGAATTGTATGGGAAAGAGAAGCGCTTCGCAATGGTCGTTATTCAGCAAGTGAGAACTCGCGAAGGATGTGCTTTTCGTATTCGCCATGTTCGTTTTTCGCTTTTCCAAAAAACACTTTTTCCACTTTTATCGTTGCTGGTTCCAGCATCCGATCGAATGATTCGTTCAATAAATCAGCGTGATGGGCTCCATAAAAGAGGGACACATGCGGTTTATAGTTTTCAAATCGGTACTCTGGAGTTTGAGAAAAGGGGATCGCTTTGCAAATCTCATCATGCAATCGTTGCAGTTCCCCCGACTCATCGAACACTTCTCTGAAGAGGCTGTCGGGAAAACAATTCACATTGCCCAGTGTTACCTCAAATGGCTTGGCATCTTTTAAAATTTTCTCAATCGCTTTCTCCATAAAACTCACTTCGTTCTGCTGAAAATGCACTCCCATGCGTCCGGGCAGGGCGAGTGTGATGTGCATTCGTTGTGGGGCAATCCAGTGTCCTTGTGAGAAAGATTCTCGGAATTTTAATTTCTCCAAGACCTGTTCCATCTCGGTTCGCATGCTGGATGGGAGAGGGATTTCTATAAAAAATAAAAAGTTAGGGTCGGGGACCCATTGCTTTGTTCCAAAGAGCGGAGCGTTCTGTTTCCAGTTTTCTTCCCATCGTTTCTGTTGTTCTTCGATATTCATGTTGCACGCATTATTGATGAAAAAACAGTTATTTTCAATTGTATTTCTCACGTTTTGTCATCCCCCTCCCCTCATTCTCCAGCTTGACTGGGGGATCCATGGATCCTTTGATCAAGTCAAAGGATGAGGTGGGGGGGAAGTTTGTTGAGTCGATTTTCCACCCAAAATATGCCACAATGAGAACGATGAAAATACTTGGTGTCGATCCTGGATACGGACTCTGTGGCTTTGCGGTCCTGACCAAAGAGAAGGGGGATATGAAACTCGAAACGTTCGGGGTGATCAAGACAAAACCGAAGACAAATTTCGCGGATCGACTGCTCGAAATTGCTAATGACTTCAAAGCACTTCTGGCCAAACACAAGCCTGACGTGGTTTCGATTGAAGATCTTTTCTTTGTCCAAAACGTTACCACGGGAATCCAAGTAGCACAGGTGCGAGGAGTTCTTATCCTGCTGGCTCACGAGCATGGAGCACAAATCATAGAGCCAAAACCAGTGGAAATAAAACAGTGTTTTACGGGAAATGGACGAGCAAAAAAGCCGGATATGAAAAAAATGGCACAAATGATGTTCAAATTGGAGAAAGCACCGAAGCTTGATGATGGCGTTGATGCGATAGCCGCAGCGTTTTACGCGGGTCAGAATATTGACTTTATGCCGAATAAGTGATAAAATTAGTAAATGGATAATCCATTCTCTGATTCTCCTTCAAAAACAGAAGCTCCTGCCCCAATACAAGCTCCACAAGAGCCAGTCGAAGGGACGGAGAATCCTTTTGAAAATCCTGAACAAGAGACGCTAACGACCCCTGCGCCTCCTGTAACAGAAGCTCCTGCACAAACAGAAGCTCCCGTTGAAGAACCAAAAGAGGAAGCCATTCCAGAGGAAGGGGAAGTTGTGGACGAAAGTGGAAATGAATTGCTCATTGAGAACGATGGGAATGTTTTTTGGATTTTCCAAAAGGTAGCGTGGAGTTTTCTCAAAATGGCATTGGTTCTTGGAGCTATTGGACTTTTGATATGGGTTATCTGGAGACCAGCGAATAATCCTCTTAATAAAATTCATGATCCGTCCGTTCAAAGAGAAAATGTAAAAGAAGAAAAGAAAGTGATTCCTGAAAAAAAGAAGGAAGCAACAAAGAAAGTAGAGAAAGAAGTAGAGACGCCTGTGGAAACAAAAGATGTTCCAACAGTAAGTGTCCTTGCTGAAAACTATGCATACAAAGCTGGACTGTGGGCTGACTGGATGGAGAATACGAGACAGGCACAAAATGCACAGATTCTTTCTCGTTCACTCTATTGGGCGAAACGAGCAGAAGGATTTTTTAATCTCACGACAGCAGACTTACTTTCTTCAGAGGACAGAGAATTGAGAGCAAAAAAGATTGATGGAACACTTTGGGGGCTTCGAGGATTGCTTGAAGAATCGAAAGGAATCGTGATGACACTCGATTCAGAACTGAGTAAGGCATCCGCACAATCGAGGGTTTCAGAAGCGGGAATGCTCGAAGCGGATCGACAATTGTCATTGAGCATTGAAGTGCTTGATGGAGATAGTGCTGAAAAACTTTTGGCGGAGAAGTCTCGGTTGTATCAGGATTTCGTAACGCAGAATGCAAAGGTTACCGCGTATTATTACACGCTCAATCGTGTGCAGAGTTTGATTCCAATGTTGCAGGAAATTCACGACAACATCCTTGCGAACAGACAAGTTCTCATCGATAACGTACAAGTTGTGGGGTTCCCACAGGATAAGTTTCATAGGATTCTTACCCCAGCGGAGTGGCAGCAGCTTCGATAGAAATTTAAACCCTATCCCGGGTTCGGGGGCCCCGGAACCCGGGATTATCTAAAAACACCACGGTTCTAGAAAAACGAGACCAATATTCTTTGATATTTTTTGTTTTTGATTTGAATTAAATTTTTCTTTTTCAAAAAGTGACTGTTGATACAAATTTAATTCCACAACCTCAACCGGCGGAGCGAAGGTCGAGAAATCAGAATAATCAGGAGAGAGATTATTCATGTCGAGGGTGGCGAGAAAGTCTGCAAAGAAATCATCAGCAACTTCGCCTTCTTTAACGTCGGAATTGCGAGGAGCTTTGGTGAGTTCTTTCTCGATCCATTTTTTCAAACTGCTATTAAAGGCACTTGGTGCGGATCCGGCTCCGACATTGAATGGATCCTTCGTTAAAGACTGCGTAAACGTGTGCGTGGCACCAGAGTAATCTTCAACAACCAAGGTCACCGTGAAAGCGTCTTTTTCTTCAAAGTTAAAATAAATCCGGTCTGGATTGGAGCGGGTGGATTCTTCCTCGCATGTTCTCTCCCCAATCCGCGTCTGTCGCCACTCCCAGAAATCACTCCCGTATTCCCCACAGGATTTCCCATCCACTCTCCACTGATAGCTCGCAATATCAAAGCTTCCATTCGGATCGGTCGAGGTCAGAACCGTTCCATCGAATCCCGTTAAATTTAAAGATGTTTCATGAATCTTGGCTCCGCCCTGTACGAGAAATTTCGCCGTGGGAGTTTGATTCAAGTTGTTCGGAAACGAATTTTCTACACCTCGTGAACCGAGATAGTGGCGCAGGAAATCTTCCTTAGTATTAGTCTCATTTCTATCGCGTGCGAACGATTCATTCTCCACTCGGGCTTCAATGTTAACGCACTCACCTGACCACACACCTTTCGCCACTTTCTTCTCCACTTCACTCGCAACGGACTGACTGAGATCGCCCTTTTTCCAACAGACAAAATCTTCACTTGTCTCCCAACTCGTCCCCGAATAGAGGATGACTTCAAATGTTTCAGACCCTCCCGATAGATCAGTCTCGACCACAATGAGTTCATCATTCTCCACCAGTAAATCCGAAGTCTGAAATAGCACTGTACGAGGAGAGCTTTTTTTCTTGAGCTCCATGTATTTCAAATTAGCATCGCTCGAAACATGAAGTTCCACAAAATTCCCATCGATCGAAACTTCATTAATTGAGATCCCCACATCGCTGGGTAAGGTCGGCATCGAGTAATTCTCAAATCCCTTGGAGTGGCGGAACGACGCATCGCCATCACTTCTGTACACCAAAGGAAAGACAGTATCGTTTTGTCGGTTCCAGACTTCCGCGTAGGGAAATCCACTTTTCGTTCCCGACTTGGTGTTAGGATAGGTGATTGCATCGAGGAGTTCGTCTTCTCCATTCAAAATCTGCACAGTGCCCCCACCGTTGGGGAGACTCAAGGGTGATTGCGTCCACGAGAAGTAGGCGATTTCTTGATCAGGGGTAAATACAAGCTCCTCATTCAGCACTCCGTCAGAGTGCAGGGTCAGTCGATCCGCATAATCGGAAAACAATTTATGAGTCGTTCCGTTGGAGATTTTCCAGTTTGCCAAAGCAACCTCTTCACTCGATTGCACGGTAAACTCAAACCACTCCTTCACGTCTCCAACAGTGGCAGGGGAGATTTCGGTGATTGTGGTTTGCGCAAAGCAAAGGAAGGGAATGAGAATTCCCACGAGAAAGAAGCGAGGGGTCATGTAAATATTCCACTCAAAAAAGAGGAAAAGGGAAGGGTGGGAATTAAGGAAAAATTAAGATTATCGTCTTCCTCCTCGTCGGAACCCACTTCGTCGCGCCGGCGGTCGACGACCTGAAGATTGCGGTCTTTGGAACCGTCTTGGTCGAGAGTCATTTTTTCTCGCGCCTCCTTTGGGAGCGAAGTCTATATGAAAGGGATGACTTTCGATGATTGGGATTTGTTGATTGATGAGCTTGTGGATGTCTTCCACAAAATCTCGTTCACTCTCATCACAAAAAGAAAATGCCGTTCCTTGGTTTTTGGCTCGACCCGTTCGTCCAATACGATGCACGTAGGTTTCGGGTTCGTTTGGAATTTCAAAATTAATCACATGCGAGAGTTCCTTAATATCGATTCCTCGTGCCGCGATGTCAGTGGCGACCAGCACACGGGTTTGATTTGCTTTGAAGTTTTGCAGCGCTTTTTGCCGAGCGTTCTGAGACTTGTTTCCATGGATGGCTTCGGTGTTTATTCCGGATACGTTCAGGAATTTTGCGAGTTTGTCAGCACCATGTTTCGTTCTGGTGAAAACAAGCGCTGAGGGAATAGCCGGATCTTTAAGCACGTGGCGAAGCAGGTCTTTTTTCTTCGCTTTTTCAACCATGTACATTGAGTGATCAACCATTTCAGCCGTGGGCGCATCGGGCGTCACTGATACATGAACGGGGTTCGTGAGCATGCTATTTGCCAGCTTGATGATTGAATCAGGCATCGTTGCTGAGAAAAATAACGATTGTCGGTGTGGCGGAATTTTTTTAATAAGTTTCTTGATGTCATGAACGAATCCCATATCAAGCATTCGATCCGCTTCGTCGAGTGTGAAGAATTTGAGATTCTGCAAAGGAACGTATCCTTGGTTTTGTAAATCGAGGAGTCGCCCCGGAGTCGCGATAACAATATCAACGCCCTTCTTCAGTTTTCGTACTTGTGCGTGCTGTTTCACCCCTCCAAACACAACCGCATGGTCCAATCCCAAACCTCTTCCATACTCGGTAAAACTCTCGCCAATCTGAATCGCCAACTCTCTTGTCGGCGTCACAATGAGCACTTTGATGCCTCGTGGCCATTTTCCAGAGACTTTGTTTTCATAGAGTTTCTGCAACATGGGAATCGCAAAGGCAGCAGTCTTCCCCGTTCCGGTTTGCGCACATCCCATAATATCTCGCCCCTCCAAGATCGGCGGAATCGCCTGCATTTGGATGGGAGTAGGAGTGGTATATCCTTTTGATTTTATCGCACTGAGAATCGGCGCGATGAGATTTAAGTTTTCGAATTTCATATCCCCGAGACTCTAGTCAAAAAGCGGGAAAAGTCAATGGGGATGGGGTGCGAAACGGGATACGTATCCTTAGGATACGTATCCTAGTTGATGGGGGTGAAATATTTGGAGAAAATACTACCCTGCGTGCTCGTCACTTCCCCCGCAGAGCGGGGTCGCTAGAGGGAGAATACTCTAAAAAAATACTGACCATCGGGGGTACTCTCCTTACGACTCACTTCGTTCGTCTACTATCGGGGGTACTCGTCACTTCATCCCGCTTTGCGGGATTCGCTAGAGGGATTTGGCATTCTCGCTTCGCTCGGTGCAAATCCTCGAATCCCTCCGCCCCCCTTGAAATATTTAAAGAAAATACTACCCTGCGTTCGGCTATGGGGCGTCGCCAAGTGGTAAGGCTCTGGTTTCTGGTGCCAGCATCGGGGGTTCGAATCCCTCCGCCCCAGCCATTACGTGCACTATGTTCTATAGTGATCCACGTACAAAAGAAACAAGAGGGTTCTAGACCCGCTTTTTCTTTGTGTTGTGTGGGATTGTATCGGCAAAAAATATGCGCACACGACCCGTGTACCTAGGGAGGGGGGGGCACTAAGTGAATGTTGTAAAAGTTATTTTAATAAACATTTTTTCTTTAACGCCCTCTTCCATCACAAACAGTAGCCGCCACATAACGACAAATTTTTGAGATGTTATGGAAGTTTTGCGAGAAGTAAAAGTGTTTTTTATTCCGATTTTCAAAGGTGAAGTAATTCCAAAGGAGTCTTCTCTTATAGAACGAAAAACACTAAAAAGTCCTAAGTTTTTCATGTAAGAATTGAAACAAGGAAGGCTGTGATTGAGTTTTGGGCTTTTTTCTGTAAACGGAAAAAGTCGGAAAAATCTTTTGCAGAAAACGAAAGAAAGAGTGAGAATTGATAGTCAGGGTGTACCGTTTTAGGAATTTTTTATATTCATAGAATATTTTTGTAAGCGATATATTTTGAAAGATTTTTATATTTTCCTGCACGCGTGCGAGCAATAATTCGTTCAACAACGAACAAAAATGCAACAGCGAAACAAAATTCTGAAATTTTTTGAACTTTAAAACTCGAATATCTTCAAGGTTTAAAGTAGATTTTATCTGCTTAAAAGAATTCTCGACTCCCCAGCGTTGTAGATATAGATTTATAATTTGCTTATTAGTGAGTTCGTTTTCTGGATCTAAATTGTTCGAGATCAGGAGACGAATCGGTGATTTTTTAGATTTTTGTTTTTGAAAAATAACGAGCTGATATGAACAATATTCTGGGGTTTTTCGTTGTTCCGTTCCGTCTTTGGAAATAAGGACTTTGTAGCGTCCTGTCTGGATTTGATCGACTCGCTTAGTTTCTCCTGTTTCGCTAAAAATAACATGTCGATCACACTTCAAGCGCACGATAAATCGAGTAGATTTCTCACTTAAAAATTCAAATAATTTTCGGTCATCATTTCCTCGATCTAAGGCGAAAATTGGGTTTCGCATTTTCGTTAGTTTTATCAATTTAGTAAGAATCTCTTTCCGTATCTGAGGCAAGCAATGGCGTGTATTATCATGCATTCTGAGCCGCCACAAGAGGTTCCCGAATCCCACTCCGTGTACAAAAAATCCGCGTCCTTTTCGTCGCTGACTCCCATCAAACGCCATGGTCATATTTTCAATTTTCTTTGCTGTAGGTTTCGCAATATCCGTTAAATCGTACGCGATAACACCATCTTTAGGTAAATATTTTAAAATTTGACGGTCAGAAAAACTTTCCACAGGATTTAGTAAATCAAGATTTCCAAGATGTCGTGAGAATTTTTGAGCAATTGTTTTGGGGAGTTGTTTACTTCCGTCGCCCAAATGCTGCAAAATCCCGCTTCCCGTTTGAAATATGCGCTTTATCATTAAGGTGAGCGCTTTTTTCTGGGGAACACTCATTTTCAGAAACACCGTTTTCGTGTTGTTTTTTATGGAATCAAGGATATATTTATTCATGAAAAAACGGGTTATAAAATGGGTTCTTTCGTTCTATATTATACTCCGTTTTTTCCTTTATACATCATGGTTCCCGCATTTTTTGGGTTCAAAAACTTAGGACTTTTTAGAAAAACAATATTGATGAATGTTGTTTTTTAAGGTATAATAAAAGGATTCATTAAATTTCTAAAAATGAAGATCGAAAAATTCGACAACAATGACGGAATCGAGCAAGAAAAATTAATGGCAACAATTAATTTTGAAGAGGATAAAAGTTTTAAAGAAGTTCCCTTCCCAGACGGAGTGAATAAGTTAACGAACTGTGGTAACTATAGCATTATAAGTCTTAAGGACGGAATCACATATGTTGATGAAAGGGGAAATATACAGCCAGATGTAGATCCTATGATTACTGGAACGCCTATAACTGGAGACACCCTAAAAAGAATCTCTCCTCTAAACAATTTCAAAGACTATTTAAGTACTAATCCTGACAGAGATGACGAAGACTATATTGGAAACGTATTTCCTGCCGATAGCTTTTCACAAGAGTTTCGAATAGCTTTAATCGAACACGTTCTAGCGCCTACTAATGAGAATTATATTAGATATGGGAGCATTAACTGGGAAATAAAAAAGAATGTGAATGTAACAAAGGATAATAAGTTCCTTCTTGTTGGTGGCATGATTCCGGTAAAAACATGTGACGATGATGGAAATTTTGAACCCCCTCGAAACTGGGAACTTTTTCCTGAGAATTTCCCTAAAGACATTACGTCATCTAATGATCACGTTCTCTCTCCCACATATTCAGCAACAATCACTGAAGATAGTGTGCAAATTATTAAAAACGATGGATTACCAATATTTTTAACAGAGGATAAAATTAGTTCTGTTGGCGACAATATATTGATAGACCCTAAGGACGAGAATGTTTTGTTTTACGTAAGTTCAAAATCCCCTAGTGAAATTTGGAAAGTAACCATCGATCCCCTATCCGATAAAATAAAAAAAGAAAGGTTGATCATGCCTACTGCATATCAAACGTTTCGCGGATTCAAACTAGACCCAAGTGGAAACTTTTTCATGGGGATTGGCAAAAGAAACGGTGTGAATAATTTGGTTACGTTAAATCGCTATTCGATGAAAGAAGGCGGGGAGATCGAAGAGATAACACATTTCGATTTTGACGATCAAGAACGTTTGAGACTTATTGATGAACGCTATACATTGAAATGCTACAAGACAAACTTTGCCGAAGTATCAAAAAAGTTGGAAGCAAGAGTACTGCAAGAAAAAATGAGTTCTTTGGAAAAAATAGATGTTTTTGCAGAACCAGCAAAATCAGAAGCGCCCGTAATTCCTGAGGATGAGGCAGCGACCTTTGATGGTCTCAAAAAACAATATGAACAGCAATTTGAGCAGCAAATGCGAGGGAAAGCGTTCGATATGAAGGTAATACAAGATCTAAAAGAAAAATTACAAACCCTTCGAACATCACTGGAATCCAAGGAGATAAATGAGCTACAAATCAACTACATCACACGTGATATCGAAGCAAGAATCAAGCAAGAAGAGACAAAAATCATTAATGCAGAAAAAGAACTCCAGGTGACCAAAGTAGATATCGCCGTTACCGAAATTCGAGGAAGGTTAAACCAGGAACTTTCATTTTCTCAAATTAATGTTCTTCGTCCGAAAATTAAAGCAATTCAAAATACATCTAATTTACCTACCAAGTTACAACAAGAAGTCTCCACATTAGTTGAACAGTTTACAGATCTGGAGGCTACTTTTTACAGAAGTAAGGGGGCGGAAATCGAAAAAGAAGTTCAAGGCATTTTTGACAGTACAAAAAGAGAATTAGAAAAGTTAACGAGCAAGCCACGATTTGATGCATGGTATGAAACGGAATTGCCAAAACTGAGAAGGTCTCTACAGGAACACGCTGACAATTGTCCCCCGACGGCCACCGAAACACTCGAAAAGATTCATACGCTTCGAACAAATCTCAATGAACTTGCGGGGAAACATAACGAAAAATTCCAAGAAGAATATGCCGAAATACGAGAAAAAAGTGTCGAAAATCAAGGGACTGAGCGAAGGCTGTTACAACATGATATTGTAGATTTTTGGACGCGAGTCAGAAGCAAAAAGTTCACTTCACGTGAGGAGGCAGAGACATACCTTCAAACGAGTGATTTAAAACAAGAATTACTTGAGCGGATGAGTCTTTTGCACGAAAAAAATTCAGATGTTGCTAAGGAATTTGAGAAGAAATTCAAAGTGGAGGAATCTCAAATTTTATATGAAATCGAATCTCAGGAAGGAGAACTTCTCAATGAAACAGGCGAACAGATGGTTGCTTTTGGAAAAACTCTTTTTCCTCGATGGGAAGGAACAGTAGAACGACAAAGAGTGCCTCAAAAAACAGAACTTCTTTTTCAAGAGAATCAAAAAACGTATGGTCCGGGTGTCAAAGCGAAAGACATATTGGGCGACATTAGTCTCCTTTTGACGAATTCAGAAGGACACGAAAAGAAACTTCGTCTCTGGCAAGATCAGCAAGAAGAATCTGATTGGCGTCTTGGGGCTATGGAATACCGTGGAAAAGAAGTAGCAGAATCATATCTCACACAAGGAGAATATCGTGAATTTAAAAAGTTATGGAAATCATGGAATGAAAAGAATTCTTCGCTCAAGAAACAGTGGAAGGAAAAACAAAAAGCATTGCATGAAAAATATAGCGAACGAAAAAAAACAAAAGAACGCAAAGACAATAAAGAAGAAGTACAAGCGGGGGACGAAACGTGGAAAGAAGAATATAAAAAACTATTGGGAGAATATTCTACCTTTTGTGCAGAAAACAAAGTACTCTTGCTTCTCCATGTTGAAAAAATTGCAAATGCGCCAGAGGCTGAATTTGAAAATGGAAAAGGATTTGTGCCTGAAATTAAAAGTAACTGGGTAGTGGGACCTGAAGATGAGGACTTACTTGAGGAAATGGCACAGAGATTGCAAATGCAGTCTGATCTAAAAGAAGGAATGCTCGACATGAATGGCCACACCGGAACAGGAAAAGATGTTATTCTTCGAATTTTTGCTGCCAAGACAAATCGTCCGCTTTTCAAAATGGACTGTACAAAATGGACAACTGAGGCAGAACTCGGAGAAGATTTGATGTTGGAAGTAGAGGATGGAGCGACAAAAACCATTAAAGTTCCATCAGCAATACTCGAAGGAATTAAAACTCCTGGAGCTATTGTTTATTTTAATGAATTTAACGCGATGCCAGAAATCGCTCAAATTTTCTTGCATGCATTATTTGATGAATCTCGTGCCATGACGCTAAAAACAAGATCGGGAGAAGTTGTAAAAGCGGCAAGAGGAGTACTCTTTGTGGATTCTCGTAATCCTGGGTATCCAGGAACATTTGACCCACAGTGGGCAACGAGAAGTCGTATGGTCGAAATGGAAATTCCATATTCATCAGTGCATCGAGAAAAAACTGAAGAAACGTGGGACAAGGATAATTCTAATAAACCATATGCCGTCACTGAAGCACTTAAAGTGGCGAGGAGTATAGATTCTCTAGAGGATCTGACATTTGATCCAAACCTCCAACGAAATGAATTCGTTCGTCTCTGGGAACATGTCGTAAATGGAATGCCGAAAGATGAGACTGTTCCGGAAATAACGGACATTCAAAAATTTGATTTAGAAGTGGTGTTGGCACTTGTGCAATTTGTGGGACATTTACGCAATGATTTTGTAAAAGGATTTGATAAAGGTATTCGTGCTTCAGAAAAAAAGAATCTTTTGCCCATAACACAACCGATCACGCTTCGTGAAATGCGTCGTTGTGCCTATGTATTGAGCCGTATCTCCGATGAAGAAAAGTTGAAGCTAGATCCAGAGCGATGTGCGAAGGATCTGTTGGAAACAGAGTATTTGATCAAGATCGACTCCGAAAAAGATCGTGAAAAAATCCAAACCTGGCTGAATACGCAAACATCTCAAAAACGTGTGGCCGTTTCATAATGAATTCTCATGCCACTTCAAGAAAATATTCATTCTAAAGAAAAAAAATCAACTGCAAGTCATTTGCGGCAGGTGCAGCATTTATGTCAAAATTTCAGTACAGAACAAGTGAAGGTTGTACCGGGAAAAGATTGGGCTATACACTATCCGAAAGGAGAGGAAAACAGAAAGGAACTGCTACAAGGAGTTTTGGAAGGGAAATATACGAAGGCAGAAGTACAAAACGATTTGCAACCTGATGGAATTATTTTTCCCTCAGAGGGTTTGGAGACGGAAGGATTTAAATCCATAGAATCTCAATTACGAGATATTACAAGTAGAATTCAGCACTCTGATACAGGGCAGTTATTGGATATACTGGAACAATCTCAAAACAAAGATGTCGCGATTGATGATGTTGTTTCTTTTTACGATTCAATCGTCCAAAATCGTACGCGTCAAAAACTCATCGATTCTTATGGAAACACTGGAAAGGAGCAGATTAAGCATGCATTAGAGCAGGAATATAAAACGGCGGGGACAGAACGTTCTTCAAAAGAAAAAATTATTCAGCAGCTCAAAAATGAATGGATTGAAGAAACACTTAACGCAGAAAAAACAAAAGAAATCGCATTATCAGAAGAAGAACGAAAAGTTTTGGACACGCTTCGTCCTGCTTTTGAGCAATATGTAAAAAAGGGAAATCATGAAGGATATGATACTCTTTTTGATTTCTTTCAAAAAGATCTCAAGATAAAGGAGATTCCTTCACAAACAAAGGAATCTGAAACTCCTCAACTATCTGAAGAAGAAAAAAGCAAACTTCAAGAGGAATTGGAACCGTTTATGCCGGATCCGGAAGCACCAAACCAAGAAGAAGACCTCACGATTCCTCCCGCGGAAAAAGATATCTACGAAGTTCCACCACTGCAAGAAGAGACTGAAGAAGAAAATAATAACGAGCAAGAATCACAAGAAACAGAAGCCGATTCCACAGAGTCAAAAGAAAAAACACCGCAAACAGTTTTCTTTGAAATTACGGCAAATGGGACAAGTAAAGCCGTTAAGATTGGAAAATATGCAGATGCAAGAAAAAGTTATTACAATCCATCAACTCTTGAATGGAGTACACAAAAAAAAGTTTCGGAATATAAAGAAACATTAGAAGGTTCTGAAAGACAAACCATACGAGGCCGTTTGGAATCAAAATTGCACGCGCTTCCTATTCCAGTAAATCATGCCATTGATCTTCAATCACTTACACATACCAGTGAACAACCGCCACGCATTTTTCGCGATCAGAATGGTTGTTTTTACATACAAGGTACGGGGCAAGGAGAATTTTCGATTGATTTTCTGAGAGAAGACATTCCTTTTCAATCCAGTGTAGTATCTGAAGATTTACAAGAAATATTTCGACCTGGCACACTTTCAGGAGAAACCGAATCGTTGCTCAAGAGTCTTTCTGGAACAAATACCCAAAAGGCACTCTCCATACAGCAATATATTAAGAAAAATAAATTTTATCCAGGAAATGGAAGTGATCTCAAAAAAGCAGGGGCACTGCAAGCGAAACTAAAACACACGTCTACGGGAGAGAATTATATTCAAAATCTGGATATATCGAAATTTCTAGAATGTTATTCCGCACAAAATCTTTTTATTGCACTATGCCGATCTATAGGCGTTCCTGCGCGATTAGTGACCGGACATAGCATTGATTCTGCAAAAGGAGGGAAAGCAAAAATAACAGATGCAACGGGACACGCGTGGTCCGAAATCTGGGATGGAACTCAATGGAAAACAATTGATGCCACTCCGTCACAAACGGAAGAAAAAGAGGATGAATCTCAAAAGGAAAAGCCCGACAACACGCCTACCGAACAAGCGAATACTGACGAGCTGGAAACTTCATCGCCTCCTCCCGAAGAACCTCCTTCTAAAAAAGACGATGATCCCGACACAAGCGAGACTGCTGAGGGTGATTCCGGTGAGACAACCGATTCTTCTGAATCATGTGAAACATCTGATTCTTCTGAAGTAGGTGAAGCCTCTGATAGCGATTTTTCTGAAGCACAAGAAAATCAACAACAAATGGAACAAACGTTGCAGGAAAATACGCAAAAACAAAAACAAATGCAGGATCAAATGACTCAAGCAAAATCTGCCGAAGAACTTCAGCAGATAAAAGATGAGCTTGAAGAAAATGATGAATTACTAGATGACTCGAAAAAAGAATTAGAAGAAAAACTTGAAGCACAAGAAGATGCGCTCAAGGACGAAATAAAAGATATGCTCGAAAAAATGAGTGAAGACGGATTTTTGAATGAAGAAAAGCTCGAAGAACTCAAAGAACAATTAGAAGATGGAACCAATCTTGATGAACTCTCTCAGTTTGAACAACAAATACAAAGAGAAAATAAACTCTATGAAGAATATGAGAAAATACGAGAGGAAGTAATGCCGCTTATAGAAGATTGGTACCAATACTTCGTTGAGTGTTTGCCTCGTGAAGAAGAATTCACATATGATGAGGATACTGAAAGTCGTCGAGGAAAATTTGATTCTCGAGCCGCAAACAAATTTCGTAATTGGGTTTTTGGAACGGTTAATAATCCTCGGATTATTGAACAAAATTTAGAACCCAAATTTATCTCCTCTATTGTTCTGGATATAAGTGGATCTATGAGTGGACAAAAAATAAAAGATGCCCAAAAGCTACTGATTTTTTACAACGAACTCTTTTCGATGATTACGAAAAAGTTTGGATATATCCGATTTTCTATCCACCTTTTTAATGGGGGTATTACAGAAGTAAAAGACTTCGATCAAGATTATGATTCTCCAGAACAGTATACATTTCCTGATGGATCAACTTCTACGATAAAATATCGCCTTATGGACACCGTCAAAGCAGGAGGAGGAAATGATGACTTTTCTGCCATAAAAAGAGCCTCTGAACGACTTGAAACTGAAAAGGAAGGCTTCCCTGATTACGCTTCTGCGATGTATTTTATTGGAGACGGAGGAATCCCCGATTCAGAGGCAGAAAAAATAAATGAGTTTATGGAACAAGATTTTGGGGAACATCTGAAATTTGGTGTTTTATTGGGAAGTGATGAAAACGAACGGCAACAACTCGTGAAAATGTTCGGCGAAGAAAATACTGAGATGTCTCCCGATTTCGACGATTTAGTGGAAAAAAACATGTTGCGATTTTCAGAAGATGTAACTGAATACGTTGAAACCTTATAAACAGTTATTCATAAAGAACGCTTAGAATCACTTTTCAACACCAGTTGTGAGTAATTTTTCTAGGAAAATATGTTTGACATCCTCATCCAATCCCAAGCTGTTGCAGACACACAGCGACAGGTTTTTAAGATATTATGGAAGTTTGGTAAGAAAAACTTTATTTTTTGTAGAAAAACAGAATCCTTCCATTTTTGAGGTGTCGCCAAGTGGTAAAACACTGAATTTTGATGCCAGCATCAGGAGGCAGGGTCCCTCCACCTCCTGGACATGAAATATTTGGATTTTCCCTTTGTAAAATCGCAAGGAACCCTGCCGGGCTTGAAGCCAGTGTTTCTCAGGGGGTAGAATCCCTCCGCCCCAGCCAAATTATGCACTAAGCGAGATAGTGATTCACTTTCTGGCTCTTTGTGCTGTTTCGTGACCCGAATTGTTTGGGGTTTTTTGGGATTGGATGGCTTGAAAAAGGGAGCTAGTGTCCCTTTACCCTAGGGGGATGGGGCAGTAAGTGCTTACTTACATTGTTTTAATTAATAATTTTATTAACGCCAAGCGATTCTCCGTAATATTCTTAAATTTATTCCTAGTCTAATTTTTTTACTATAACTTTCTATCAGATCTTTCCTGTCCGTATATCTGAAAACCAGCCGAAGTAGTCTGTTGGAGTTAGTAGTTTAAATATATAGTGCTGTTTCAAATAAGGATGATGCTCTTTTGGTATATCTACGGGGTTTACTTCGATGAGCTTTTCGTTTAATTTTTTGAAATGCTCTGTTGCATATTCAGCCTTTTTTGGAGTCGCTTCATCGTCATCATCGTCAGATTTAATTTCTACTACATGTATCAATTTTTCTATACCTTTGTCCTGCAGGGATCGAAGGCTATCAAGGTATTGTTTTTTGTCTTGTTTTACCAATTTGTCGATGTACTGATCGAGATCAATCTGAATAAAGAAATCAGGATTAAATCCACGACGAACCCGATCTTTCCCTTTTTTCCAGTATTCATAGTCAATTGAGTAGAAACCTTTATCCGGCGATTTAATCCACGAGGTGATATATTGAGAATGTTCGAGTAAACGAAAGGTGAATTCTCGTTCAGGATGGTGCGTCACAAGGATAGTGCTTTGTGGTGTTTTAAAAACTGACGGATTAACGATATATGGTGGACGAGGATCGTTTGTAACGAGGGGGCGAACATACTCACCATGTTTTCCAAGCAGATTCATAGGATCAGAAAAACTAATCTGCTGTTGGTCACTCTCGCTTCGCTCTTCGTTAATATAACGAAGTACCGCTTTTGTTTTTTCATCGACCTCTTCATTATATTCCTCGCTGAGGAATGCTGCTGCATCACGCTCCAGCTCCCCAACTCGTACAGATCCGCGTGAAAGAGTGATAGTAGATACACATTCCACATCACCAGTTATATTAATAAAGACTCTTTTCTTCTTCCCAGGAGGGAGAAACTGGTTGAAATACAGATCAATTTGTTTTTTGTTCTCTTCGACCAGTCCATCAGACTCTATCCCCGCGACAGTCATGGCGCTGAGTATTTTTTTTCGGATTTCATTCTCAGACGGACATCGTGTTTGTACTCCGTCTCCAAAATCAAATTTGAGTCCTTCCTGCTCGCGAGAACGAAACCTTCTATGAAGAGCGTCTACGATCGAGTCAACTGATACTTTCTTTTTGTGTAGTGCATAATGTTTCGTTCCTTTCTCAAAATATATAGTGGCGTCTTCTGTAGTTGAATATTTCGTAAGTGAGAGAGTCCGCATCTGCATTTCTTTTTGCTTGTCTTCCTCAACCACTTCGTTTTTTGATGCAGTTATGTAATTAAGATTAAACACAGAAAAATGTAGAGCACCTCTCTTGCCTGTATCTACTAATAGGGGCTCAGAGACGATAAACATATCACTATGAGTCACCGCATGCACCAGCTCCTGGACATGATTTGCAAAACTCTCATGGTTGGTGACTGTTAGTAATGGGTAGTTTGCTTGTATATCTGCATGAGTAACCTTTCTTGGTATTCGCAGACCTCTCCCGATTACCTGTGAGATAAGCAGTTTGGAATTAAATACCTTTTCTTCCATGGGAACAATCTGAAAGACATTGTCCACATCCCATCCTTCAAGGAGTTTGCTTACCGAAAAAATAAACTCTACAGCACCTCCTATCTTATTTGGGTCTATTTCTTCGATATTATCAAGCTTCGCCTTAAATTCACTTTCTGAATTTCCACCCGTTACACAGATCACGCGCTCACGCGCAATGTGTTCGAGTTCGGTTTTTGTGCTTGCATTCCCTTGATTTTGTTCCCACTCCGCGAGAAATTGAACAAATTCCTCTGTTCGTTTCTTGGCATTAGCAATGGTAGGACAATAAAAAACAGTGATCGGCTTCACTTGACGTTTTTCTTCTCTGATATAGCTATATTTTTCAGCATTATCGAGGTGGTTTTTGAGTACAACTTCAAATTTTTTGTAGGTTGTAAACTGAATCGCTCCTTCGTCGGTCTCAGTTCTGATTATTGGATTGATGTCCTTGATGTATTTTTCGTCTATGGCCATCCGGACATTGTAATCATAGATCACATCAGCGAAAAAATCATCACTGTTGTACGGTGTTCCAGTAAACCCGATGTGTCGTGTAATCTTGTGACGTCCATCATCCCGATGATAACGGTCGTCATCATATCTGCCTATTCCTAGCAAAAACTGCATCCAGAGACGCTCATCACGCGCTTCAGATTTTTGTGCATTATCACTGACATCTGCATCCATCTCGAGTTTCGTTTTGGTAGCATTAAACTTAAGGTGTGAATATGCATGATGCACTTCATCAGAAAGCACGAGCACTTCATCGACACCATGGAAAAATGTGTCCTGAATCCCACCAAACGTAAATACAGCATTTATGTTTTCGATGACGATCGTATCATCTTCGATCGCATCATTATCGTTTGCTATCGAAACTGCTTTTCCTTGGTATTCTCTTGGGAGGAGATCGTTCCATTCTTTTTTATCGAGAAACTCTCGAAATTTTTCACGCAAACCTTCCTCGATAATCGTCGATGATGGTCCGAGGACGAGGACACGCCGAGTGAGCCCCATAACGATTGATAGATAGGCGACCGCAAACATCACCCAGGTTTTCCCAGATCCTGTCGCCATGTGCACGACTCCTGAGAGTCTATCAGCTAAAGGGATCTGTCCAATCATCAACTCTTCACTTCCAAATCGTTGACGGATGTGGTCTTTTGCTTTGAAATTTTCTCGAGCGAGATCGGTGATCGTATCATAACTCCCTCCCCAGAGATAGGTCATCGTCTGTTTTATAGCCTCATACTGATACTCGCGGCCAGCAGACATAGCTCGGACATAGTCCTCGATATCGGCAAATCGAAACTTCTCATAGTTACACTTACGGGTATTGATATCAAGCGTGTGTTCTGAGAGATTGAGGGTTTCTACTTTTTTGGTGCGTCGAGTTTGTCTAGCAGGAGTCATGTGATTTATTTGATAAATAGCCGTTTACTTTCATTTCCATGCTTATCGATCGCGATGACAGCGACTGAGTCACTGAGACCTGGGAGTTTGATGGAACCATCTTCTTTGATGTCTTTGGCAAAGACGGTTTTGTCCATATCAAACGGTTTTCCTTCTTCATATCGGTCATCGATGAGCAGCATCGCAATACCTGTAAGGCCCGAAAATCGATTACCATCTTTATCCAATATCTTGGTCTCAAACTTGGTGATCTGAAGTCCCTCATCTGTCCGCATGACCTCTATCTGAACATCTTCGTTAAAGTAGAACGCGGTAGATGATATGAGTTGGTTTACCTGATCTTGACTGGATGGCTGATCTTGGAGCTCGAGATTTCGTGAGACATCTTCGAGGACTTTGTAGGGAAAGGTAAGGATCTTGAATGTAATATCCTTTCCTTCATCATTTTTAAGCGTGGTATCTCCGACATTGGTACAGCTTTCTGGAGTGATGATATGGTATTCCCCTTTGAGTCGTCCACCAGACTGACGGATGATGTCACTCAGATACTCTTCATCGATACGAATCTCACGGAGGTATTCATCATCCCATACTGGATACACTTCTACAGGATTGCTGTCTTTTTCGGCATAGATATTGGCAAACTTGTATCGACTCGACTTCTCATCATCTCGTGTGAGCTGGAAGAGTCCGAGAACAAAGTTGATATAATTATCTTTGTGCTTTCGGAGATCCATCACATGCGAAAAATCATACGCACCGGATGATACTACGCAGAATGGAGTAGCATCGTTTTTGTGCTTATTTTTTAAAACTTCAGAACCTGAAATCGCTTTAGTATTTCCAATACGTAACATTCGCCTCTGCATCGTATATATTGAATGTTTACCAAAGTCTGCAGCAATCCATTTTCGACCCATTTTTTCTGCAGTTGCTGGAGTAGTACCTGATCCTGCAAACACATCTAAAACTAAACCGTTTGGTGGGCATGAAGACTCTATGACCCGTGCCAGTAATTCCTCAGTATTTTCTGTTGGATAGGAGCTTGCAAATGCATATCCTTTGATATCAGTCCAATCAGAATCAAGAATAATATCATCAGTCTGCATATATTCAGGTATTCCATCAATGCGGGCCCCATCTAAATCTACATATGATGTGTCAGGATTAATGCGAATAGTTCCGTTCTTTTCCATTTGTTCCACTCTTTCCTGCTTGTAAGACCAATGCCTACCTTTGGGGGGTAAATAAGTTTTACCAAAGATTATTCTTTCTGGAGGGTTACGTAACCCTGGAGAATGCATACCTCTCCATTCTGCATCTTTGTCATTTTTACAGAAGGTGCACATTCGACCTACTGTGAGTTCATTAAAGTACGGGGTCTGTGATTTAGAATAGAGATAAAGAGAATCCGTTGCTATATTGAATTGTTTAATTCCTCGCAACTGTCTTCGAAATCGGTTAATTACAATTTCATTTCTAAAATTATCCTTTCCGAATATTTCATCTAGAACAACACGCAAATGAGGCCCAAAATGATAGTCAATTCGAACAAATATAGAACCATCTTGTGACAACAGTTCTTTTAATAACATCAATCTTGTGCGCATACCTTCAATAAATTCTGACCCCTCAATTTTCGCAGAGTAGCTTAGAGCACCATCCTTTCCCTCATACTTATCACCCGTCCCGAATGGCGGGTCGATGTAAATCAAATCCACCTTCCCTTTTACCTTGTCTTTGATCATTGGATCCTCATTCCGATAGCATGTTTTGAGAAACTGGAGATTGTCTCCCTGGATAATGAGGTTTCGCCAGTCATCATCCTGTGATTTTCCAAAACACCGATTAGTCTGGAGTGGGGCCGCCCCTATACCAGCACTTGCTTCGGCGAGGATTGCTGCTTTCCTTCTTTTGCCCGCGTATTCGAGTGTTGGGACCTTGGCGCGATCGAGAGCTGCGACATCAAATTTTTCTGCAGTACCTGGGAAAAGTTTTGGGAGTAGGTTTGGAGTTGGTTCGACTCCATTATTGAGCGCATCGATGAGCTGTTGCTTTTCATCGTCGGAGAGATTTGTTTTGATCATGAGATGGGGTTATGAGAAGTTTTTTATGAGAAGCTGATTGAGGACATCTGTCTTGGTTTCTCCTTTGTGTTCTGGGAGCAGGGTGAAGTAGTTGATCCTGAGAAATCGATACCCATAGCTTTCGAGCTCGAGCTGTCTCTGGATGTCATAATCGATAAATTCATTGGAGAGATTGTGGGAGGATACTTCGTTTGGATTTTTGAAATGGTATTCGAGACCGTCATATTCGAGGATGAGCGTCTGTGTTTTGCCACCCCGATTGAGTGTAACCAGGAAATCTGTTCGGTAGTCTGGGATCTTGGCAGCGAACTCTGCTCTGAGATATTTCCCGATCGGAAACTGTGGGATGATATGTACGGCATCCTTGTTGTCTTGGACGAATTTCGTTTGCATCAGGAGTTGGTAGAGTTCTTTTTCTTTTGGAGAATCAAATACCGATTCATCGACCACAAACATGTCGTTCTTTTTGCTTTCTTCGAGTACTCGATGATAGTGCTTTAGGGCATCCCCCAGACGAGTATTGGCATATTTTTCTATGTCTTGGCTGTGTACAAAAACCATGGTGTTTTTGGCACGACTAAATCCGACATTGAGTCGTTGCATCTTGAGTGATCGGACATTGTCAGCCGTTCCTCCGATGACTGGGTATATACTCGCAAGATCGGCGTTATTAATGTTTTTGTCTTCGACAAATGAATAGTAGATGATATCTCGTTCTTCTCCCTGTACATCCCCGACGAACCAGATAGCGAGTTTGTGATTTTGTTTGAGGCGCGGCATGTCGAGTCGTTCTTGTATGGCTTGATCCAGTCGAGCCTGCTGTTCTCGAAATGATGCAATGATCCCAATCGTGCCTGTATAGCCAGAATCAATTCGTTTGGTGATATCATTGATAATGGCATCGATTTCATCGAGATTTGTATTCGGAGCCATCTCACCCTTGGTTTTCACTGACATAAACTGGAGTGTCTGGTCAATCGGCTGGGTGCGAATTCGGTTTACGATGAGTTCGAGCTGTGCGGGTTTGTAGAAAAACTCGTTTGAATAACTGATGATCTCGGGAAAGCTTCGGAAGTGCTCTTTGAGGGATGTGGTATAGTTGGCCATAGCCTTAGCAAACGAAAGTGTGCTCGTACGAATATTAAATGTCTTGAGCCAGAGAATTGTACCGGGAGCGATTTCGTCGGGTCGTACGAGTTGATCACTTTCTTGTTCTTCTTCTGAGTATTCTTTGGATACTTCATTGACGAGTTGTTGCTTAGCCTCTTCACTCACCTGTGTATGAAATTCGTCCTGATAGGCATTTATGATTTCTGAGAAGTAGGAGGTGGAATATTTTGCATTTACATTTACCGCACTGACAGCTCCATATTGGTATTCATCTCCAAAGACGACGACTTGCTTGGCTCGGAGTATCAACGATATAGATTCGGCGATGGATACCTGAGAGGCCTCGTCAATAATAAGGACATCGATCATATCCTCTTCCATCGGGAAGTATTTGGATATCGTAGAGGGCTCTGCGATGAGACAAGAGATATTTTTGAGGAGTACGTCTACTTCTTCACGCGAAAACCGTTTCCCTCCTTCGTACGAGACCTTGATTCGTTGGAGCTCATTGAGGTGATTATTGAGTTTTTTGAAGCGTTCATCGTTGGTGTGTTCTATGCGTTTTTGAGTCAACTCAAAATACTGTTCATTGAGCTCTCCTCGTAATGGGGGCATGACCGAGAGATCCGAGAGATGCGCATGCAACTCAATAAGTCTCCATATTTGTGTTGCCGTATCTGAATTTTTGGTAGCTATAGATCCGAGATTATCTGGGGTAATATCTACGGTGGTGAGCACGTCTCCGTAGACATCAAAGACTTCTACAACAGCCGCTACTATCTCATCCTCAAATATGCCTGGGTTTTCTCGATGTTGTCGAATAGTGGTAAAGATCTCTGGAATGCTCTTTTCAGAATTTTCTGGAAGTGTTTTGTATTCATCGATCCATGCTTCGTATCTGGCAAATCCAATCTTGAATTCAATTTTTCCTGTCGCTTGCGCTAGATCGTTAAGCGTAGCGGTCTCTCGTGTCTTTCCTGCGCTACGCGCAATTGCATCAACAATACTGTTGTGCTGTAGACTTTTTAATTGTTGGATAAGTTTGTCTTTTTTTTCTTTACTTACGCCACGACCGAGGATATTTGCTAGAAATCCACTTGCACCATGATCTGTAGTTAATTCGCCCAAGGGTACATTTGTTTTAAAAACGGTCGCAAGCTCAGCTAAAAGTTTTTTGTAATCCTCTGGGATACTTTTGAGTGAAGTTTTTATTTCTAGCACCTCTTCGGGAACATTATTGACCGTTTCACAGGCTTTCAAAAATTCACCAAGTTGCTCGTATTTCCCATGTATCCATTTGTATTCCTCAATTGATGTACCTTGAAGCGAGGAAAAATGGTTTGCAACGATTGATTTTTGAATATCTGAAATAGCCGCCGTTAGACCGGTGCGTTTTGGGATATTGCCCAATGCTTTTTGAATTGATTCATTAGAGGAAAGTGATTTTGTAAGACTAAAATACTCGACTAATAGTGTATTGGTGTCAGCTGCATTTGCAGATGAATCTATTCGTTCAGATAATAACTGTTCTAACTCTTCGCGAACCGTCTCTGTATCTGATGAAATAGCCTCATTGTTAAATTCTAGAGATCGATCATTTGCGGCATTTACTACGGCAGACTGGAGGGTGTTTTGGAGACCATTTTCAGACCCTGTCTCTTTGTCCATTCGGACTATTGATGGTTTTGATTGCGGATGGAGAGCTTTGAATTTATCGGTAAGCATACGATCTATCACATCCAATGCTTCTTTTTTGTGCGATGTGATCACTACGGATTTATTTTCTTCGTTTGCCCAGTAGGTAAGTGCAGCAATGGTATGTGACTTTCCTGTTCCAGGTGGACCATCTATTACCATGAGACGGTTTTTTTCATTTGCGAGTGCGAGTAAGATTCGTTTTTGTGAATCATTGATCGGTATGGGACTATTAGTGATATAGCGTTGAGGTTTCTTGGCGGGATATTTTTCTTTGTATTCACGAGATACGTTTTCTTGGAAGTTTGGGATATTTCCATCAATATAGGTTGAAACGAGATCGGTAAACCGACTTCCGCCCCCAACGTCCAAACGAGTCATAATCTCGGAATAGTCGAGCAGTTTTTTGTCTTCATTTGTAATAGTTTGTATTCCTATACGACTTTGTACAGAAGGACGCTCTTCCTCATCATGAATAATCTCACGAAATGCTGGTTCAACAATAAATGGAGCAGATATTCCATACTGTGACTGGAGAAAGACCTCTACAGTACCAAGATGTGCATCTGCTTGATCTACTGTGCATGACCGTGGAGTGGTGAGAACTTGCTCAAACTTATAACCATTGATCGCGGGAGAGTTTATGAGAAGTAGGTCTCGCGGAAAAGTGAGTAATACTTCAGATCGTGAGGGTCGTATCTCTATTTCTAGAAAATACAGAGGGAAGGAATTGGTGTCTTTCGATATACTATGAAAAAAGATATAAGCTGTCCCCAGATTTGCAAATTCATTGTATTTTTGAAGGTTATAAAAGAGATCATATAGTACTATGTCTTTTGTTTCTTCCTTTATACTATCGCGAAGTAATTGAATGTATGCTTCAGGGTCTTGGGTATCGTTTCCAAGAATTTGCCATTGATTGAAATGCTCTTGGAGGTAATTATTTAAACCAAAGGTAGATCTTGGAATAGTCGAAATACCAAATTCTTCTTTTTTACTATCTATAAATCTTTCTTGTTGTTTGATAACAATGTTTTCCAATTCCCTTCTTAATGCAATATTAAATTTTCGAATACCCTCTTTCCACACAACATCAGATATATCTACAGACTCTTCTTTTGTGTTTGCTTCTCCCTTTTCATCTACAATGATGATTGTATTTGAATCTGGCAGGTTGTCACTAATGCAGACTTCCAAGTAATTAGTATTATAATTCGCACTCAGGCGTTTGAGTAATTCTTCCTTTACGAGATCCCCTGAGAGCTTGAGTGAGTACTGACCAGGAACAACCGATATTTGTGATAGGTCACCAGTTTTTACGCGTGTCAGTAGTTCGTGTTGAAATTTTGGAAATAATGATACATCGAGCGTAAGTTCATTATCAGTCCACCTGTAGCTAATAAGACGTTTGAAATTAAAACGTGTTTCAGTGAATGTTGCAAAGTAATTAAGGATTTGTTTTGAGAGCTTACCCTTCTTCGCTAAAACAGATTTTGCCATAATTATTAAATATTTAATTTTGTCCACAAAATACGCCTTCTCACTTATAAAATCAAATATTCAAGGGGTTCTATAAAACAACAATAAACCCTTCTTTCAATACCAATCGCTCCTGCAATTCCTTCAACATTTCTCCTTTTTCCCTTGCACTGCCTCGATGAAGGATGAAATTCACATACTCGTTCGCGGTAATAGATTTCCCCTGTTCTCCGTGTCTTATTTTTTCCAACTGATTCCACTTATTCACCTCATGCATAATCTTCCGCTTGAGGTGAATGTTTTCGAGAGAAACTCTGTCCACAAGTATTGAAATCTGTTCAACGAGTTTTTCTTCTCGAATATATTTTGATTTACAACTCTTTCGCCCCGCATGCTTATTGCATTTGTAGTAGGTGTATTCCTTTCCGTGCCGATTGATGTGCGATTCTCCAGAAATTCCACTTCCACAATGTCCACACTTGAGAATGTGGTTGAAGTAAAAATTTTTCCGTCCCCATTTCCCTTTGTCAGAAGTTTTCAGTGCTTTTCGTGCCTTTTCGAAAATCTCTTTTGTAATAATTGGTTCGTGATTGCTTTTGTACCAATTTCCACCACCTTTGGGGAATTCAAATTCTCCGTAGTAGTAGGTGTCTTTGAAGATCCGAAAGATCATACTAATCGGAGGCACTTTTCCTGAACGAGTTCTAAATCCCTCATCAACGAGATATTCCCATACTTGTCGTCCACTGAGTCCTCCGTTTATTAGGTACTCAAATGCCTTTTTGATAAAAGGCGCTCTTTCTTCATCTATGACTACCTTACTTGGCTCTCCAAACCTTGTGCTTCGGATTAACGTATACCCAATCGGAGGTTGTCCGGGTCTTATCCCCAATGCGCACTTCGCCCGAAGCCCTCGTTTTACATTTTTCGCTCGATTGTCATTTTCTAATTTCGCCTGAGAACACAGAATCATCAGAAGAAACTTCTCATCAGGAGTATTGGTGAATGTTTGTCCACTTGTTTGTATTTTTTGCAAACCCCCTTGATCCATTAGGTCCACAAGACCTCCTAAGTCCCCAGCATTTCGACTTAATCGGTCAGGAGCCCATGTGAGTATGGAATTGAATCGTTCTTCCCTAATCCCCTCTAAAAGCTTCCGATATCCATCACGAACACCAGAATCTTTTGCTGACTTACTTTCCCGAATAGTTTCTACAATTTCAACACCTTCTTTTTCTGCAATACGAGTCATTTCCGCTATTTGCGAATCAATACTCATGGCTTGTCGTTCATCCGCTTCTGAGGATTTACGAGCATAAAGGCAGTATCTGAGCGGGATTTGTGCCGATGCCGATTGTTCGTTCCTCATTACGTTAATTGATGACGCAATAGGGGGACAAGGCTAGGACTATCTCATTAAAAATTCCGCCATTTCTCAAAACAAAAGAACGTTCTTGAAAATCAAAAACTTTCGTAAAAAGCTACCACTGGTGGCGGTTCTTGAATAAGTTTGTGTACTGCAAGCGTAAAGGCGTCTGCCAAATCATCATGTTTTTCAACTCCAAAGTTTACCAACTGGTTGATCAAAAGTTCCGTTCCATGTCTTGGGAATTGGATTCGTCCATCCTGAATAAGATTTGATATAGAAGCGATCCGAGATCGCTTGTCTTGCCCGTTGAGTCGAGCTTCTTCGGCAGGAACATTTTCTTGTTTGAGTAAATCAACCAGAGCTGTCTGATATGCAATCGATTCGATATAAAACTTCATCGTATTATCCTTTCCAAAAGTGGCATGCAGTTCTTTGATTTGTTCAATAGTTTTAGGAGAAGTCAGCCGTTTATTGATCATGTGAGGAAGAACAAACAATCTTAAATTTTTTCCGTGACCGTAGACTTTGAAGCACACCATGGCGGTATAATCGGCACTTGATTTTTGGGAAATCGCTAAATCAACACCTACGGCAATATAGCGAAACTTAATTTTGTCTTCGACCGTGTTTTCGGGCAATTCATCGTAGTATCGAATCCAATCTCGATGCACCACTTGGTCTTCGTCTGGGATAATTTTAAGCATAAATTCTCTTTGCCATGCGATTTCATTCCCAATAGATTGTTTTTTCTCCAAAATCTCTTGGTGATTGGCATATAATCCTGGCCACAAAGAATTATCGTTGTTGTCCAGAATGGGATACATCCGAAAACTTCCCTTCATTTGTCCATCAGCAATTCGTGCTTCCAATCGTTTGAGCGTGCAGTCTTCGTGCAGGAGATTTCCAATTACAAACAACTGCATACTTTTGGCTCCCGCAGGAATCACTTCTCCAGTGAGCCAATTGTAGGTTTTGTTTCGCCCTTCTTGGGTTTTACTGGAAGCCATATCTTCGATGTCGTCGCAGATGATAAGATCGGGGCGGTATTGCCCATGTCGAATTCCTCGCATACTCTGTTCCATGGAGACGGCAAAGATCCGAGCGTCGTATTCTTTGAAGTACAGCGAATACGCATTCATCTCATCGCCTTCTTCTTCAAATGACCCAAAGTCTTTTTTTAAAACTTCGTTCATCTCTAATTCTCGACGAATATTCTTTAGATGTTGTCGGGCTTGGTTTTGGGTTTGCCCGACGACCAAGATGAACTTTTTTTGTTTTTCTCCAATAATCGACCAAAGCGGAAACGAGAGATTTATAATCGTTGATTTTCCGGATCCCCGAAAGGCAATAATGGCGACTGTCTTTTGTTTTTCATCTTCGGTGAGGGCGAATATTTCTCGTTGAAAGTCTGCGGTTGGAGCGGTGATGTAAGTGTAAAAGTACGTATGGAAAAACCAGTAATGGCTTTTTTTCGTAACTGCCTTTCGAAAGGCTTTATCAGAAAGCATTTTTTTTCTGATATCCGATTCTGAGTATCTTTCGAGGTTCATTTTTTATGAGTGTTAGTAATATGAGTGTTGGTAATAGGAAAAAGTCCTCCCAAGGTAAGAGCCTTTTGAACCATCTCTCGTTGCTCTTCACTGAGTTCTTTGTCCTCCAGTTTTGCTGTTACTTCGACCCTCTGTGCATAGGATCGGTGTCTGTTTTTGAGCCAAAAGATAATGGCAGTCATGTTTTGATTCTTGATGGCGGATAAAAGTTGCGATTCTGCCATGTCGTTCATGAGTTTCACTCCTTCGCAGAGTGATTCATCCGCATTTCTAGCAAATTCTTCATCTTCTTTTCGCCATCGATAAAAAGTAGCTCGTCCAATACCCAGTTTTTCACAAGCGAGTTGTACGATGGGCGTCTTTTGGAGTTGATCACAAAGAGATTGTTTTTGTTGTTGCCGTTTTTGATCAGCATTCATTTGGAGGAGGGATGAAGAAGTACAGCTTTTTGTTCGGTCAATTTTTCCCATCGGTCGATGATGACCTGACAGTATTTGGGAATGATTTCGATCATCACGCATTGTCTACGGGTCTGTTCACAGGCAATGAGCGTTGATCCACTGCCCCCGAAGGGGTCATACACAATGTCCCCTCGGCGAGTACTATTTAGAATTAATCGACGCAGAACGGATATGTTTTTCATCGTAGGATGAAGATCATTCTTTTTTGTCTTGGGACTAATGAGAACGGATTTGTCTTTAGACTTTAAAAACTCGTGTCTCCCTCTCCATCCGTATGCAATGAGTTCGTGTTGTGGCAGGTAATCAAGTCGCCCAATAACCGCTGCCGTTTTGACCCACACAAGCAATTGCGCCAACTTAAATCCTTCTGCGACCAATGCTTCTCTCATCGCAAACATCATCCGATCAGAATTAAAGATGTAGAATGCATTTTTGTCGGTCAACTGTGTTTTGATGGGGCGAATCCAGTTTTGAGTAAACTGTCGAAATTCTCCATCGGTTTGCAGATGGTCATTGGCAATGGGATCGTGTTCGATTTTAGATTTCGCAAAACTTTTATTGCCCTCGACAAGTGCTACCCCGTAAGGAACATCCGTGAGGATAAGCTTGATTTTGTTGTCCCCCAGCACCATCTGGACATGGGAATCGTTCTGGGCATCTCCACAAATGAGTTTGTGTTCTCCCAGCTGAAAAACGTCGCCGATTTTAATTGAGTTTGGTGACATTGTTATTTGGATTAAGAGCTACGTAACGTTTAATAATGAGGTCACAGAATACAGGTTCGTGTTCTGCGAGAAATGCCTTTCTCCCGAGTTGTTCGCACGCAATGAGCGTTGACCCGGATCCTCCAAACAAATCCAATACAGCGTCTCCTGGACGCGTACAACGCCGAAGTGGGCGATCGTGAAGAACCACTGGTTTTTCCGTACTATGTTGATATTCATTGGTTGGCAATCTTCTCACGAGCCAAATGTCGAGAATATCGAGAATGTCATCGATGGTTCGGTTCCCGTTCGCAATCTCGGGATTCGTAATTTCCGTGAGATTGGAAGCTTTGGGGGACAAATACGGTTTCCCTCGAAGCCCATACACGCAGGGTTCATAGCATTTGTTGAACGCAATCTGAGGCGTCACATTTTGGTTGTTTTTCAACCATAAACAAACCCGTTTGGGATCAACGTTGTTGCATTTATATAAATCCTGCAATAGTCCGATGTAATTCTGATCGCACCAGTAAAAAACATGCGCATCTTCGTGACAGTGCTTCAGTCCATTCTGAAGGGTGGCTTCCAAGAATTCTCGATATTCTGATTCACTTTTATTATCATCAGTCTTGGTTCCCCGATATTTTCCATTTGTGCCAATTCCATTGACATAATCAAATCCTATGTTATACGGAGGATCCGAATAAATCATGTTGATTTTTGTTTTTCCAAGGAGTTTCTTCAAAACCTCTGGATCGGTCGAATCTCCACAGACCAGACGATGCTTTCCCAATTGAAACACATCACCTTCTTTTGTCTCAGGTTTACCAATTTGTTCTAATTCTTCTCGAGTTCTAAACTCATCATCTTCCACTCCCAATGCTTCATCCCAGATAACAGAGAGATCGGAATCATCGAATCCAACATCAAGGAGTAAATCAATGTCGAATTCTTTGAGTATTTCAAAATCCCAATCTCCTGTATTGCGATTGAGGCGGAGATTAAGCTCCTTTTCCTTTTGTTCATCTGGAATGTTCAGATAAACAACGGGGACTTTTGTGTAGCCCAAGTCTTTGGCTACTTTGAGCCTGAAATGACCGCCAATTGTCACATTTTTCCTTTTCGGCGAACTGTTTACGAGTATGGGATCGACTAGTCCGAATCGTTGGATTGACTCGGTTAAATTTTTGATTGCTCTCTCGTTCCATGTACGTGGATTGTAAGTAGCAAGTTTGAGTTCCGAGATAGGAACTTGTACGATATGTATGGATGATTTTTCCATTGTTTCTCTGTTAATAAATACAGAGAAATTTTGAGTTATCTAAAAAAACACATGCCAAGTTTTCCCAAGTTCTTTTTATTTAAGCCGTGTTTTAAAAATAATTTTCTTACTTACACCGAGTTTTATAGAGCTTTTGGCAATATTTAGATCCACAGCTATATTGATTCGTATTTCTTGGTTTGAATCTAACTTGGCAAATTTCACATAAACGATACTCAGATATTTTTAAAAGACTTTGAGAAACCGATAATTCTTCTCCTGTAATAATAGTCCATGCAAAATTCATTCGAGCAATCATATAATTAATATATTCGCCATTTGCAAAATCACTTTCCCTGATGCCTCTTATATAGGAACGACAAAAAGGAATATAAAAAGACATTGCCTTCATAAAACTATGGGTTCCTAGCGTATCTCGCCAAGCACAGAAATCATTTCGAGAAAAACTATGTTTTTGAAAAATATTTTCCATTTTGGGTTTGTATTTTTCATAAAACCATTTTAGAGCTTCTCGATATTCTTGTCTTCGATTACCTCTGTCTGTTGCTGTGTCATTAGGATATTCCCTAAAAATTTCCTTAATTTTCTCGTCTCGTTCGGTATCTAGTTGATCTAAGACGTCCTCCATGTCCTGATAAAACACCAAGAATTGATTCGCTTCTTTTATTTGTTTTTGAAGGGACTTAACAAATCCAATATTCTTTAGTTTTTCTTTATCAAGTACTTGAGAAAATCCCTGATAAGAATGGAATATTATCTTAAGAAGTAATATTTGTGTTTTATCAAAAAATATTTCGTTATCACCTGCAAACACTGTTGGATTTGTATTTTCCATATGTGTTATTTTTCCCAATATTGGAGATGTTTTTTCTTGTGACGGAAAAGATTTACGCGCCTTCTTAAATCCTTTTTTTATTGGTCCTCCTTTTTTATTGTTAGAATATACAGCTCCATGTTCGTAATAAACATTGGGATCGAGTTTTTCATATTGCGTGTTTTCTAAATTTTCTGGATATACCCAAATCCATCTTTTTTTTTCATTGTGTTCTTTAAAAACTTTTCTTTTCGGGAAACATTCTAAATAGATCCTTTCTACTGGAAAAAATATTTTTTTTCCCAGAGAAACAAAATATCCTTGCTTGATAAGAGTATCCCATTTTTCCGACAAAAATTTTGGAACATTGATTCCGAAAGACGCGTTTCATCTCTAAAGGGAGTTTGCCATTTATTCTGTGGAATCTTCATCTCTGTTTTTATTCTAACGAAAATATGCTACATATTATACTACATGTACATATCTAAATCCGATTTCTTGCTCTACCTTCAGTGTCCAAAACACTTTTGGCTTTGGAAAAAAAAGCGGGAAGTTATTGGTGAAATTGAACTTTCTGATTTCCAGAAACAAATTATCGAACAGGGAAATGAAGTGGAAGGATGGGCACGAAAACTTTATAGGGGGGGAGTTCTTGTGGAATCCAAAGGAATACATGCGGTCGCTGATACTCAAAAGTTTTTGGAAGAAGGAAAGAAACAAATTTTTCAGGCGACATTTCTTGTAGATGGTCTGTATGCGATGGTAGATATCTTGGAATGGAATGAGGAGAATCAGTACTGGATTATTAATGAGGTAAAAGGATCAAGTTCTCAACAAGTAAAAAAAGAAGAACATATTGAGGATGCAACATTTCAGAAGGTTGTTTTAGAAAAAGCAGGACACACCGTTGGGCAAGTAAATCTTATTGAACTCAATAAAGAATTCCGTAAAGACGGGGACATAGTTCCAAAACTGCTTTTAGAGAAAACAGATATTACGGAAAAGGTTACTGAACTTCAGCCGAACATTGAAATTCAAATCGAAGATGTTAAACGATTTCTTGCTAGAGAAGAAGAACCAAAAGTTTGTGAATGTATCTACAAATCAAGAAATAATCATTGTCCGAGTTTTTCGTATAGCCATCCCGAAGTTCCAGATTATTCTGTTCATGATATTGTCCGTATTGGAAACAGTCTTCCGAGACTTCGAGAAATAATTGATAATGATTGGCTTCGTATTGAAGATATTCCATTGGAATATGAATTATCTCCAACTCAAACGAATCATGTTCACGTTACTATCACAGAAAATCCAATTATAGAACGAGAAAAAATTCATAAAGAGTTAGAAAAGCTAGAATATCCATTGTATTTTTTGGATTACGAAACATTTCCCAAAGCAGTTCCTGTGTTTGATGGTTGTTATCCGTACCAACAAGTACCGTTTCAGTACTCGTTGCACATTCTAGCGTCTCCGGAATCAGAACTTGTCCATAAGGAGTTTTTACAAACTGAACTTGAAAATCCCATGTCCATACTCGCACATCAATTAAGGGAAGACATTGGGGACACGGGATCTGTTATCGTCTGGAATAAAAAGTTTGAAGGGAAATGTAATGAAGATTTGGCAGAAACTGTTTCTGAATTAGTAGGATTTATGCATGGGATTAATAATCGTTTCTTTGACCTTATGGAGATATTCAGCAAACAATTATACGTTCACAAGGATTTCAAAGGAAGTGCCTCTATTAAATATGTTTTACCGATTCTTGCTCCAGGTTTTTCGTATAAGGACTTGAATATTCAAGATGGAGGAATGGCACTTACAAGATGGAAAGAAATGATGTTTGATGAGAAAACACAAGAAGAAAAAAATGAAATTGCTAAGAATTTGTTGTCTTATTGTGAACTTGATACCTTGGCAATGGTGAAGATATTAGAAACACTAGAATGCCTTTAATACAGCGCTAATAAATAAAAACAATACCGGATTACTGGGAATATTTACATGGAAAAAGAAATAACAAAAGCCGACGTGGACAATTTCATCAAGTTTTTAGAACTTCTCAAGGAGATCGACGAAGACCAGAATAATCCAAACAAAAAAAGACCGCCTGAAGAATATATTCAATTAAAAAATGGGGAGCTTGTAAAGCTTTAAATCTAAATATTTTCCTTATTTTGACGAAAAAAGACAGCACTTTATATTTTAAGTATCTGTTATCTCTCTTAATTCTCGAATATCTATTCTTGCTTCTTTACAGAAAATTTCCAAAACCTCGATTGAATTATTCCACCCTTTTTCATAATTTTCTTCTTCGAGCTCTGTGCTTGATAAACAACAACAAGGACTTAGAGCAATTGTAGTACAGAAAAATCTATTTGAGTCCTGTGCCTTGCGCCATACTCTTGCTAACTCTTCGATATATTTATCAGAGAGATGACGGATCATTCCTTTTGTTTCGGAAGGCATGAAGAAATAATCAATATCTAAATTAAAGATGAATCGTTCGTTGTTAGTAAACCAAAAATCACAATTTTTTATGTCCTCTGGGAAGAGCTCTCTTCCCATTTGAAATTTATCTCCAATTTTTTGTGTCATAAGAAATAATTCAGAAAAATTATCTTTTCTTTGCTCTATGAAAGGTGAAAAATATGAATCCCATTGAAAAACAGGGAATGACAAATTGCCATCTTCTTTTTCTGCCTCAATATAATCTTCAAAAGAGAGGTGGTTATCAATTTTGGGCATATTAGTAACATCCCCAAATATTAACGAGTCATAATGTTGATCAACATGAAATATTGAATATTTAGAATCCACGGGAACTTCTTGTCCCCAGCACCAGCTGGCACAACGATGGTTATCTATAACATAAAAAGACTTTTCTTCATCACTCTTCCACAAAAAAGAGACTTCGATATTTCGAACCCTAGCTTTATCTTTTTGTATTCCGTTATTTATAATAAACATGTCTATATAATAATATTTTTCATGAAATATCACACTACCAAACCTGAATTGTTCTACACTTCCAATCGAGGAGATCAGTATTGGTTCTCTTGTTCTTATCCAGAAAAAAACAAGCCATCGTTTATGATGGAAATGTGGAATGTTTTTGAGTATGTCGATCTTTATCCAAAAGAAACCTGTGAAATTTGGCACAGGTTTTGGGAATTGATTTATGAAAAAGAGGAGTGGGTGAGGCAGTCTATTCAAAAAGTTCTTCCTGAGTTGGAGAAAGATTATCAAAAATACTTATAATTGCATTATGAAAGACACAGTTATTACAGAGACCTCTATACAGAGACCTCATTTAGTTGTTCTTGGCGCAGGAGCTAGTCTCGCAACACTGCCTAAGGGTGATAAACAAGAGAAAAAACTTCCATTAATGAATAATTTTATAAAAACATTAGGTCTAGATGATCTGTTTGGAGAAAAGGGGTTAGATGCTAATGATAATTTTGAAGAGATTTACAGCGAACTTTATTCATCTGGATCCTGCAGTGAAGTATTGTCTAAACTAGAGAATCGAGTTCATGATTACTTTTCTCGTCTGGAAATAACAGATTCTCCGACTGTTTACGATTTTCTTCTTTTATCTCTTAGAGAGAAAGACGGGATTGCTTCATTCAACTGGGATCCATTGCTTCTTCAGGCATATCAAAGGTGCAGGGAAATAACCAGCAAGTTACCCCAACTTATGTTTCTTCATGGGAATGTCCTACTTGGAACTTGTGAAGGGTGTAATAGTGTCGGGTTAATAAGTAGTAGTTGTAGAGGATGTGGAAAATCATTTGTTCCGACAAAACTTCTTTATCCAATTAAACAAAAAAATTATGAAGACGATTTTTTTATCAAGGATCAGTGGAAAAAGGTTAGATGGTATTGGGAAAATTCCTTCACAGTAACAATTTTTGGGTATGGGGCGCCAGCATCAGATGAGGGAGCTATTAAGCTTTTTAAAGATGCTTGGGGAGAAGTGCACGATCGGAATCTCGAACAAATAGAGATAATTGATATAAGAGACGAAGATGAACTTCATCAATCCTGGGAACCTTTCATTCATACTCATCATTACACAATCCATCGATCATTTTTTGATTCGATAGTTGGAAATTTCCCAAGAAGGAGTAATGAAGCCTTTTGGGCGATGCATATGGATTGTCGATGGATAGATGATCATAAAATTACAGAAGATATGTCTTGGGAAAAATTAGAGTTACATATTCAGAATTTATTGAAGCATGAGAAATAATTCATCCTACTTGAACAAATAATGTGTTCAATTATAACAACGCTTTTCTATCGTGTAACATTTTAGGAACAAGACACCCTTTTTTATAGTGTCTCATCTGTCTCGTTGAGAATGCACGAAATCATTAGAAAACCTAGTTAAAAAGCGACTAAAGTGAGGAGACTCACTATGCCAGCCAATTTATGCACTAAGCAAGATAGTGATTCACTATCTGGCTCTTTGTGCTGTTTCGTGACCCGAATTATTTGGGGCTTTTGGGGATCAGATGGCTTGAAAAAGGGAGTGCGTGTCCCTTTACCCTAGGGGGATGGGGCGGTAAGTGAAAGATTGAAACAATCCCAATACTCTTTATTCTTTTTAAAAAAAAGAGTATTAATGCACAAAAAATGTTTAATAAATAAAATGGATTTCACCCAATATCATTCAAAGTATTATGCAGAATTACTTACTCTGCAGAATAGTTCGGAATCAATTGATAGATTGTCACAATCAATATTCAATGCACAGATTGATTTAAATCCACATCAAGTGGAGGCAGCATTATTTGCATTTAAGTCACCACTATCGAATGGGGTCATTCTGGCTGATGAAGTTGGTCTGGGGAAAACAATTGAAGCAGGTCTTGTCCTTACGCAATATTGGAGTGAACGGAAAAGAAAAATTATTATAATTGTTCCTTCCAGCCTTAGAAAACAGTGGTCAATGGAGCTTAAAGAAAAATTTTTTCTAAACAGTTTTATTTTAGATGGGAATAGTTACAAAAAAGAACTTTTGAAGGGAAATAAAAATCCATTTGAACAAAAGGATAAAATAGTTATTACTTCTTATCATTTTGCAGCAAGACATAGTGAGGCACTCTTCTTAACTGGCTTTCAATTGTCAATAATAGATGAAGCGCATAAGCTGAGAAATTATCATCGTGGGGAAAAATCTAAAATGGCTTTTGCTATTGCAAAAGCTCTAAGAGATACTAAGAAAATTTTATTAACAGCTACTCCTCTGCAAAATTCTTTACTTGAAATATTTGGACTTGTAAGTGTTATTGATAATTTCGTTTTTGGTGACAAAAAATCATTTCAAAAACAGTTTTCAGCGTCAGGGTTGACGATAAGCGACACGAATGATTTAAAAGAAAGATTGAAACCAATAATTAAGAGGACTCTTCGTAAAGATGTTTTGGAGTATATAAATTATACCAAACGAATACCCCTTGTTGAAGAATTCATTCCTTCGAAAGAAGAATTAATTCTTTATGATTTGATTTCTGATTTTTTATTAAGTGAAAATAGATTTTCTATACCATCGGCACAAAAATCACTTATTACATTAGTCGTTAGGAAGCTTATGGCTTCTTCTACACAAGCAATTATTGGGACACTTGAAACATTTGTCAAAAGACTTCGAAAGATGATTGCAGAAAAAAAAATCACTCAAAATGATTTAACTTTCCTTTCAGAGGATGAAGAGGAATTAATTGAAGATTTTCTTGAAGAAGCAGAAGAAGCCGTGGAATTCGATCAACCCATAGAGGAAATAAAATTATTAGACAAAGACATTGAGGCAATTGAAAAAGAAATTAAAGATATTGAAGCCTTTATATATCTAGCAAAAAGTATCGCTGTGGATACGAAGGTTAAATCACTTATGATCGCTTTGCGTAAAGGATTTGAACAACAAATTAAACTTGGAATAAAAAAAGAAAAAGCCATTCTCTTTACGGAGAGCAGGCGAACACAACAATTTCTATTTGATTACCTTAGCGACAATGGATTTAAGGATAAGGTTGTTTTGTTTAATGGAACAAATACAGATGTTAAATCAAAAGAAATTTATAAAGACTGGTTAGAGCAATATAAAGATAGCGAAAGAATTACTGGATCTAAAACGGCGGATATGAAACAGGCTATTGTCGATTATTTCAGAGATAATGCGACTATTTTAATAGCAACAGAAGCGGGCAGTGAAGGTATAAATCTACAATTTTGTAATATGCTTATAAATTATGATTTACCTTGGAATCCACAGAGAATAGAACAAAGAATCGGACGGGTTCATAGGTATGGACAAAAATTTGATGTCGTAGTTATTAATTTTTTAAATAAGAAAAATGCAGCAGATAGAAGAGTTTATGAATTATTATCAAAGAAATTTAATTTATTCGAAGGAGTGTTTGGTGCGTCTGATGAAGTACTTGGAAGTATTGAGAGTGGTGTTGATTTCGAAAAAAGAATATTGGAAATATACCAAACCTGTAGAGATAATAAATCGATAGAAGTGGCTTTTAATAATTTACAAGAAGAATTTAGTGATCAAATAGAAGAGATGACGGTAAAAACGAGACAATCATTATTGGATCATTTTGATGAAGATGTCCATTTAAGATTAAAAGATACGGAATTAAGAAGCATAAATACGGTTGATAGGTTTTCTAGTGTTTTTTGGGATATAACAAAAGCAGAATTAAATGATGTGGCTATATTTCATGATGAAATTAAAGAATTTGAATATCGAGGACATAGTTATCAGCTTATATCTATTGCTAAAAAGAATCTCAATAAACATGCTCATGTATATCGATTAAATAGCACCCTTGGTGAAAAAATAATAAATACAGCAAAACAAAGACGATTGAATCAAACGAAACTTATTTTTAATCTTTCAAATAATAAATACAAAATATCTACACTAGATAAATATAAAAATAAAAAAGGATATCTCACTGCTACAAAAATTTCTATTAACTCTTATGAAACAGAGGAATATATCATTGTTACAGGGCTTACGAATGATTATAAACCAATAGAAGAAGAAATAGCCACGAAATTATTGTCACTGGAAGCAAATTTGTCACAAAAAACAACCATTGATAGCAATGATATAGAAAAACTAGAAAATGAATTTTTAAAGAAAAAAGACATAATTTTGAAGAAAAATGAAGCGACAAATCAAACACATTTCATAAATCAAAGCTTGAAACTTCACAAATGGTCTAATGATAAATTAGTAAGCGTTGAAAAGGAGTTAAAAGACACAAAAGTTAAAATTAAAGAATTAAATAGGCAAAGTGTGTCAACTGAAAGTATAGCAGAACAGACAGTTATACAGTTGCAAATAAAAGCTCAAGAAAGAAAACGAAGAAAAATCCAAAGAGACATTTTTGATATAGAAGAAAAAATAGAAAAAGAACGAGATGAATTAATTGAAGAACTTAAAAAAGCTAAGGAACAAACAGTTGCTACCAGTGAATTGTTTACAATCGAGTGGGAGGTTATTTAGTGATTTGTATTTCTTAATTCAATATTTTATAAAACATTTTTTCAATATAAGTACTCGTATGATCTTCTTGAAATAATACGTTTTTACTTTCAAAAAAGTCATAATTTAAATCAGTATGTAGTATATTTAATGACCGTAATGACGTATTTGATACAACAAAAGAATTTAAACTTATATCGTTGTCTCCCATTTGTGTCTCTATTTCCTTTATTTTTGATGAAAAATTTATTTTAGGATCATTCTTGGGATTTGAATTTCTTATTCCCTTTGGATCTATAAAGTTAATATATTGTTTTTCTCCTTTTTTGATCCACATAATAAAATCCGGATAGAAATTCCCCTCAGTAAAAAATCCAAGCCCTGTTTTGCTTTGATTTCTCAGTAGATACATTTCAATATCTTTGTATTTCGCTGTTTCTTGTTTCATATAAACACTTAAATCTCCTATGAAATCCTTTTCTCCATCATTTAGGTGTATTGGCTTTATTTGAAGTGTTGTTTCACCTTTGTCTTTAAAAATAAGTGGATTGTATAAATGCTTATCAAAAGGGAATACTTTTAAGTCTTTTTTAGAGAGCCTATGTAGTTCGACATCATCAATCTCTTCCTTCTCAAGCATTGTTTTTAGACTATTTAGTCTTTCTATCAAAGCAGTTTCTTTGTCTTCAACGGTAATCGTATAATTCTCAATTAAATTTGCAGAATCTTTTGTTTCATCGAGTTCCCTATATTCTAAAAATTGACTTTCCCATTCGCTTTTTTTGTATTCATAAAAGGCTTTTATATATTTTTTAAGTAATGAAATTATTATTGTTTCAAAATTCGTTAAATTTTTAAAACTGTTGATTTTCATATCAGTCTCGGGGATTTCCAATGTGTACCAATCTTCTTCTTGTAAGAGCTCATAAATCACTTCTTTTGAAATAGATAGGTTACTCCAGCACTTTTCATTTTTAAACTGCTGAAGGGCAAAAAACACATTATCAATATTAATAAAACTTAAATGCTGTGCTTGAAGCTTTTCACTATTAAATTCAAGTACATTTCCTCTCTGATCCTCACTGTCCAAAACATCAACTTGTTTATAAAGGTTGAGCAATACTTTCTTAAATATTGTTTTGTTTTGCTCATGCTTTAAATCAAGGCTCACTTCTCTTTTAAAATCCCTGTCTTTTTGTAAATCTAATACTTTTAGTTTTTTTGTTTTATACTTCTTGTCATAGATTACTGGCATGACAAATTCAATTCTTTCATCCGTCGGGATTCCTTCACTTTTAAGATATTCTTTGAAGGTTTTCATATAATCAGCCTTGAGACCAAATATATGAAGTGTTTCAATGGCTTGATGTTTTCTTTCTAATTCCTTACCTCGAAGAGCTCGACTTCTTTTTAAGCAAAAATCATGACCCTTTAATCTTACCCCTCGACCAAAAAGTTGAATAACTTGTGATCCTTCTGATCTTCCCACGTTCATAAGCCCCATAGTGGACACGCGCCAACTATTCCAACCTTCACTAAATTTCTTTGATCCGATCAGTATATGTAGGTTTGATGAATCTTCATTTATTGTTTGAAATAACGAATTTGAAAAGTCTTTACTAGAAATAGTAATACCATTTGATTCACACAGCTTTACTAATTTATCACTATCTCCAACATTAATAACTCCAAAATATTCGTTTTCTCCAATTTTTAAACCAATTTCTCCATCAACCCCTTTTAGGTTTTCTATATGGAGCATCCCGCTTGTGGTATTAAAAACAAGCTTCAATAGGTTATCATATATTTCAGATGCAGACAGCTTTAAGTATTCTAAAAAAATGAATTTATTATCAAAAATATCAAGACCCTTACTTGTTTGAAGTCCGCTGTCGAGACTCATTATTTTTTCAATATTCGTGATACTTTCGTTTTTATTCTTTATAAATTTAGGGTCAAGACTAGAACAGCGAGTTATTTTTAAGTATTTCTAACATTTTACCATAAAGATTTTCGTTCCGATAATTGAATCTAAATTCACATTCTTTGAGATGTAACAAAAACACGTCTTTTTTAAT
>Ga0233431_1001452_pt1 | contig 41038 bp, 31 predicted proteins | sample SI_118_April2016_FD_179867 | JGI IMG/M metagenome (GOLD analysis project Ga0233431, IMG submission 179867) | Seawater microbial communities from Saanich Inlet, British Columbia, Canada - SI_118_April2016_200_MG | ecosystem: Environmental > Aquatic > Marine > Inlet | place: Canada: British... | reverse complement strand
GGAACCCGTTGTTCCAGCATGGCGGACAGACCCACGATAAATTTCGGGTCCCTGTAAAGGGCGGCATCCGCGTTCAGCTCTTCATGAACAAAACGTTTTTCATCATAGGGCTCGGTTTCCAAAAAAGTTAGCAGCCCATCAAGGGCCGCGATGGACTGGGGCGCCAGAGGTCTGCCCATTGCTTCAATTTCATCCTTAACATCTCTCAATTTCTGATTTAGGAGATGAAGATAATTATCCGGATTAATACGCATATCCACCTCTTTTGATATCGCTTTTCGCGTGGCGAGGCGTTTGGGGTTTTTTAACGTAACGGCGGGGATCTCGTTTTCATCACAGGTGGCCAGTTCCAGTGCACGCGGCAATAATGAAAGCCCGGTTTTATAATCATGTTCTTCCAAAAGCATTTGATCCGTTATGGGATCTCCGTTGTTCAATTTTGGGAAAGGAAAATCAAGTGTCACCACATCATTGTAGACGCCGATACGTTTAAGATCCTTGGCCTGTACCACACGGGCGGTTTTGGTCATGTATTCGGCATTTTCAAGGCCGGCTTTGGTGATGACTCTCGCCATGCCTCCCCAGCCCGGGATAATGCCGATCATGGCTTCACTGAAACACATGCCGCTTCTGGAATCACCCACCAGCACATCGCACATGAGCTGAATTTCAGCGGAACCTCCGAATCGCAGCCCCCCGCCGCAGACACCCACCACCCTAGTTTGCTGTGCAATATGCCTGATTTTATCATACAGCACAATCCCTTTTTCAAGGCGGGCTTCGCCCCAGCTGAAGAGCTTGTCGACTTCTTCAGACAATGCGCTTGATGGGGCCATTTTCTCCTTCAGTTTGAGGCTTTGTTCAAGTTTTCTATGGCTTTCCTTTAGGTCACCACCAGAATGAACCGGATCATTGGGGCCGTAAAGGATTAAAAAGTCCAGATGTTCCATTTCGTCCATGACATGGTCCAGGCCTTCATGAAATCCATAAAGGGCGTTGGTTCCGATTTGATGCATGGGGGGATTTCGGTAATAGAGGATGGCCCCTTTGCTTCCCCTGTATTGAACCGCATCAATGGACAGGTAGGCTTTTTCTTGCTCCCATTCATACATAATACCGGTATTTTCATAATCGTTGATTTTATTGTTGCTGCGTAACAGCTTCCCGGAACCTTTCAATTAGCAACTCCTTTCTTGCTTTCTCCATAAAAACATGGGGATCTAAACAGGGTTTTGATTCTCATATCCCGGCGGTTTTGTCAATGTTTGAAAGCGGATGTTTCACCTGTCATAATTTCCCCTTGAGGGTTCACCCGTAATTGTATTAATATTAAGTATTTTTATGGATGCAAGGGGGGAAAGATTGCATTAATGGACGAAAAGCCCACTTACGAGCAGCTGGAGAAACGGATTCGGGAGCTGGAGGAGGCATTGACACAGGAAACAACCCAACTCCGACAGGTTCGGCATGAGGTGGAATATCGTTTGAAACAGTCCATTCAGGCAGACCGGCTTGCGGCCCTTGGAGAGGTGGTGGCCGGTGTGGCTCACGAAATCAATAACCCCAACAGTTTCATCACCTACAATGTTCCCATGCTTCAGGAGATATGGGAATCCCTGCAGCCGGTGGTAAAGGATCATGCAACCCAACACCCGGCCTTTCAAGGAAAACCGATTCAGCCCAATGAAATGATCCAGGATATGAACGATGTGATTGAATCGATCCGCATTGGTTCTGAACGGATCAGCAAGGTTGTGGTCAACTTGAAGGATTTTGCCCGCCTGGATGAAAGCCCTGAATTCAAGCCCATTGATGTCAATGAAGTGATCAAAAAGACCTTAACCATTGTGGGGGCTCAGCTTCGCAGGTCCGCGGATAAGGTGGTGACACAACTCGATGTGACTATCCCGGAGGTTCAGGGCCATTTCGGGAAAATTGAGCAGGTGCTGGCCAACCTGCTCACCAACGCAACCCATGCGCTCCCCCGAAAACACGGGAGCATTATTTCCCTCAGCACCCGGTATCTTGAGCCGCTCAAGTCGGTTTTGGTGACTGTGGAAGACAACGGAAACGGCATACCGGCGAAAACGTTGCACCGAATTTTTGAACCCTTTTACACCTCCAGGCGGAACACCGGCGGAACGGGTCTGGGGTTGTCCATCTCCCATGGTATCATCGAAGAACACGGCGGCATCCTTGGGGTACTCTCCAAACCGGGCTTAGGGACCCGGTTTTCCCTTTTTCTTCCCGAAACCGAGGAAGTGAAACTGGAATTAGAACCCACCATTTTGTGTGTGGACGATGAAAAGGCCTTCCCTGAAATGATCAGATCCTATTTCGCAAAAGCAAAACCCGCACCCGCCGAAGTCATGACCCATCCGGAAAAGGTCGTGGCCCATCTGGAGGAGCATCCTGAAATCGATATGGTCATTTCCGATATCCGGATGCCCCATCTCAACGGTTGGGAACTTCTGGAACGGATCAAGGCCCGGTTTCCCCTCATTAGTGTGATTCTCTATTCCGGCCATCCGGAAGAACTGGAACATGAGGGTTCATGCACCGCAAAACCGGACGCACTCATTCAGAAACCCTTTGAATTGAAGTACCTCGGGCAGCTGATTGAAAACATTGGACGGTGCGTGCTATGAGAATTCTGGTGGTGGATGACGAAGCGGTGGCTGCTGCCACCATTCGGCGAATATTGAAATACCGCGGATACCGTCGCATAACCGTTTGCAGCAACGGCAGGGAAGCCGTTGAACAGATTCAAAAAACGGATTTTGATGTGGTGCTTCTGGATATCCTCATGCCTGAAATGGACGGCCTAAAAGTCCTTGAAGAAACCAAACCCATTCGCCCCCTCACCCAGTTCATCATGGTCACGGCCCTGGACCAGACGGAAACCGCTGTTCAGGCCATGCACCTGGGCGCCTATGATTACCTGTTGAAACCCATCGATCCCGAAAGGATCATTCTCTCCATCGAAAAGGCCTTTGAGCGGCGGGCCCTGTTGGCGGGTCAGGCCGGTGGACACGCGGGTGCTGAAAAGAAAGACCTTCCACTTGCCTTTTCACATATGGTTTCCGAATGCCCTCGAATGCGGGAGATCATCGGATATGCGCATATCATGGCACGGGGTGGAAGGCCCATCCTGATTACCGGTGAAACCGGTACCGGCAAAGAGCTGCTGGCCCGGGGGATTCATCGGGCAGGCCCCTATGCCGACGGCCCGTTTGTATCCGTCAATGTCACTTCGATTCCGGAATCTCTGTTTGAAAGCCATTTTTTCGGCCATGCCAAAGGGGCCTTTACCGGTGCGGAAAGTGCCCATGCGGGCTACTTCGAGCAGGCCAATCATGGAGCCATCTACCTGGATGAAATCGGTGAACTCTCTTCAATTCTGCAGGCCAAATTGTTGCGGGTACTGGAAGAAAAAATGGTTGAACGGCTGGGGGAGAGCAAACACCGCCACCTGGATATGGCGGTGATTTCATCCACAAACCGAAATCTGGATGAAGCCTGCCGAAAAGGGGTTTTCAGACTCGATCTTCTCTATCGCATTAAGAGTGCCCATGTCCACCTGCCGCCTTTGCGGGAAAGGCCTCTCGATATTCCCACTCTTACATCTCATTTCCTGAAAGAGGCTTGCCGGCGGCACCGGAAAAAGGAAATGCACCTTTCCCCTGAAGCCATGGACCGATTGCTTCGGGAACCTTATCCGGGCAATGTTAGAGAACTGCAACATGTTGTGGAAAACGCTGTTCTCATGGCGGATAATGACACTTTGGAAACCCGTCACCTCCAAATGGATCAAACGCAGGAATCTTCACTGACCCCCCAAAGATCCCTGTGCAGTCTCAAAGAAAATGAGGCGGCTCATATGGCATTTGTATTGGAGCAGGTATCCGGAGATCGAAAAGAAGCCGCCCGCATCCTGAATGTCTCGGTTCGGCAGGTTCAGCGAAAACTGGTCCAGCTCAAAAACCATCCTCGATGGGGCCGTGTGATCCGTCAGTATTAACCAAAAGTCTCTTTCATCAACCACAGCCCGGCGACATTTATGTCGCCGACGCGCCACGAAGGTCTATTCCTTTAATTAAATATCATTTCAATAACTTGCCTAACATAAGATGTCTATTAAGACCCATAGGGTTTAAAATGGGCGACCCATATGTCGGTTTTGGATTTCCGCCAACACCGCTGTGCTGGAATAAAATCAATTATGATTCCAGTAAGTTTAGTCATTTATACGAATTCTAAATAAGAGGCATACTCCTTGCAACTTTTATTTGTTTATTAAAAAAACCCCGGAAAAAGATAATTTTGAAACACAGGCGGGAAACCATGAACAATACGCAAAAAACATCCTATGCCACAATCCATCATGTGCTCATTGTGGATGATGAAATAGAATTTGTAAAAACCTTAAAACGACATTTAAAACGGCAGAACTTCACTTTGAAGACCGCCCAGGACGGCGCTGAAGCCATCCAATTGATGGCGCGTACAGCGCAGGAAGAAGAGGGTATAGACCTTGTGGTGAGCGATGTGGTGATGCCCCGTATGGACGGCATACAACTTCTGGAAGAGATCAAGAAGCAATACCCTGCAACATCGGTCCTTTTGTTGACGGGCTTCGGTGACAGCGGCATGGCCGGGGGCGTGATCCGGGAAGAAATGGATGATTTTCATCAGAAGTCCATCACACCCCAGAAAATGCTCTCTTTGATTCAACATGTGGACCAAAAAAGGGTCAGAGCATTTGGTGCCCGGGATTTGACGTTTAAATCGGAAAAGTTCATCCCCAAAAAGTACGGTCACCCAAATAATGACGCAAATATCCCTTCAACTACAGAGAAAAAATTATGAGGTTTTCCATATCAGACTCAATTGGAAAGAAGATTCTTACGCTCGAAAGTATTCCGATCATCGCCTGTGTCATGATCGCCCTGATCGGATTCGCATCTCTGCATATTGTTGACCGAGCACTCCTGATAACACGATCCGAACGCGATCATACGGTCAATTTTTACGAAGCAACGCACTCTTTTGGGGACTATGTCAGAACCGGAGATGTGAAATCTTTCAACAAATTCAATGCACACATGGAAACAGCCATAAAAATGAGTGGCATTTTCGGATCGCTCTTCAAGGATCTGGAAATAAAACCAAAGGAAAAAGTGGCAGACGATATGGCCAATTGGTTTCCTTCCGTGGATTACGACCAAGCTTTTGACATTGTCAGGATTGTCGATCTTCTCTCTTCACAGCCTTTGGTGACGTCACTGGTGGAGATTGCGAAAAAAGCCAACACATTGGCGGTCCGATACCGGGTATTGGCTGAAGAATACACCACGATCAAGGGGGTGGATCAAAAGAAAGCGCTACTGGCGGATATGAACAAAATCGCAGTAGAAATGGATCTTACAGCTGGCATGTTTTCCTCGGGTACGGGGAAGTTGTCCGCATGGGCGGTGTCTCTCACTAAAAAAGTCCTGTTGATTGCACTCGTGGTACTTCTCATGATCTGCATCGCTTTTTCAACGGTCATCATCAGATCTATCATTAGACCCCTGAATGCAGTGGTTGGTTTTGCTGGACGGGTGGCGAAAGGCGATTTGAGTCACCGCCTTAAAATTGATTCCAGGGATGAGACAAAGGTACTGGCTGACGCCTTTAATCAGATGGTCGGCAGTCTACAGCAAACCATGACGCAAATGGAGAATTATCTGAATAATGCGCCGACACCGGTTATCGCCATTGATGGTCGATTTAATATTCAATTCATTAACCAAAAAGGCGTGGAATGGGCGAACACAACCGTTGATAATGCCATTGGAAAAAAATGCTATGACCTGTTTAAAACCGACCATTGTAATACCACTGAGTGTCGAGTAGGACAGGCCATGGAACAAAAAAGGGTCTCTTCAGGACAAACCGTATTGCATGGGGCAGAAAATATGCCTGTCCAGTATATCGGCACGCCACTGTTGGATGTTTCAGGGAATGTGGTAGGCGCCGTAGAATATATGACCGATGTGAGTGAACTCAAAAATATTGAACAGGTGCTTCAAAGTGCCAATGATTTCCTTCAGGGGCAGATCGGGGATGCCACGAGAAATATTACATCGGCGACCGCTGAGATTCTAGCCACCACCAGTGAGCAGGCAGCCACGGCTACCGAACAGGCAGCAGCCGTAAGTCAAACCTCCAGTACTGTGGATCAGGCCCGGCAAACCGCACGGCAGTCGGCTGAACGTGCCAAGCAGATTGCCGGGGTTGCACGGGACTCTTCCAAAGAGGCTGATAAAGGGTTCAGGGCGGTAGAGAGTACGCTCGCGGGTGTCAACAGGATCAAAGAGCAGGTGGGAAACATTGCAAAGAACATTCTTTCCCTGAGCCAGCAGACGCAGCAGATCGGGGAAATTATTGAAACGGTCAACGATTTCGCAGACCAGTCCAAGCTGCTGGCTCTGAACGCGTCCATAGAGGCCGCCCGGGCCGGAGAGTCGGGGAAAGGGTTTGCCGTGGTGGCCGGAGAGGTTGGGAGCCTGGCGGTGCGGTCAAGAGAAGCCACAAGCAAAGTGAAGGAGATCCTTGGAGAGATTCAAAAGGCCACCAACACGGCCGTGATGGTAACAGAAGAAGGGACAAAACGTGCTGATTCCGGGGTGCTGGAAGCCGAGAAGGCAGGCAAGGCGATTCAAAGCATTAACAAGAATATTCAGGCCGTGACCCAGACGATACAACAGATTGCGGTCAGTGCTCAGGAGCAGTTGGCGGGGATGGATCAGATTGGTGCTGCCATGGAGAGTATCGGCCAGGCCTCGGTCCAGACCGAAGAGGGGACACGGCAGGTGGAGGGGGCGGTTCAAGGTCTGAATTCCCAAGCTGAAAAGCTCAGGAGGGTCGTTGAAGAATACAATCTCGTTTGATTGGGCCAATCAATTATTTGCTCATATGCATATTGGGTGGGAAACAGTTGAGCGAAAAGCGTTCTGTTGGGAAATAAAGAAAATTCAGCAGTTTAAAATGATCGATCTGAATGATTTAAAAACGAGATTTCATGAAAAAAAACGCATTTCATATCCTTGCTCTCGACGATGAGCCAACGATTCTTGACCTTTACAGACGGGTTTTCCGTGTTGTGCCCGCCGGGATGCATTTTGATCTGACCTGTTGCGCCGGGGCCAAAGAAGCTGTGGAAACCGTTCGGAGATTCAAATTGGAAGGCCGGCCTTTTAGCGTGGCTTTTTTGGACATCCTTATGCCCCATGGCCCTGACGGGGTGTGGGCGGCGGAGGAAATCCGAAAAATGGATCCGGGAATGGGGATCGTCATGGTCACCGGAGATACCAATGCCAGCATGGATGAAATAGAACGCCGGGTCCAGCCGCCGGACAGGCTTTTCTATCTGGAAAAACCGTTTAACACCAAAGAAATCCGCCAGTTTTCTCAGGCGCTTTCTGCCCGATGGGAGGCGGAAAGAGAACTGGCAAGTATCCATGGCCGTCTGGAAACAATGGTGGCGGAGAGAACCACCGCCCTGGCCGCCGCAAATGAGAATCTCAGAACCGAAGCGGAGAACCGCCGGGAGATGGAGAAAACCCTTCGGATCAGCCAGGAAAATTTTCGCAGCATGATTTTGGGAAACCCGGACGGCATCGTCATCTTTGACCTGGAACAGAATGTGCGATTTATCAACCCGGCGGCGGAAGAGATTTTCCAGCGTAAGGCGGAAGAAGTCGTTGGAACCCCTCTAGGATATCCCATGGTGGAAGGCGGCAGGACGGAACTGGATATCTTAAGGCCGGGCGGGAGTTTGATGGTGGTGGAAATGCGGGTAACCAGAACCCGCTGGGAGGGGGGAAAGGCCTATCTTGCCTCTCTCAGGGACATCTCGGAACACAATCGCATCAAGGAGAGCCTAAAAGAAAGTCTCGAAGTTCTCGAAAATAGCATGACACGCACGGTGGAGGCCATGGCCAGGACCCTGGAAACAAGGGATCCTTATACGGCCGGCCATCAGCACCGGGTGGCATCGTTGTCCCGGGCCATCGGCGAAGAGATGGGGCTCCCTGACGACCAGATCTTCGGCATCCATATGGCCGCCCTGGTTCACGACATCGGCAAAATATCCATCCCTGCCGAATTCTTGACCAAACCGGGACGTTTGAGCAAAGCGGAAATGGAAATGATCCGATGTCATCCCCAAGACGGATACGACATTCTGAAAGACATTCCCTTTCCGTGGCCCATCGCCCGGTTTGTGGTGCAGCATCAGGAACGCATGGATGGCTCAGGATATCCTTTGGGACTTTCCGGTAAGGAAATCAACATGGAGGCGCGGATTATTGCAGTGGCGGACGTGGTGGAAGCCATGGCCTCCGACCGGCCCTACCGGCCGGCCCTTGGGCTCAAGATTGCTTTGGGGGAAATCTCAAAGAACAGCGGAAAGTTTTATGACCCGCAGGTGGTGGATGTTTGCGTAAAACTGTTCGAAGAAGAACGATTTGCACTCCCATCGACTGCCCGGGAGCTTTCAATATAAACGTTCTGGATTCCGGTGAAAGAATGCCGGCATTGATCCAACATATTGATCGAAGAAGGAAATTTGTGATGTCCGCAAAAAAAAAGCATGCGACGGAGAAAAAAGCGATGACGAAGAGAAAAAAGGAGATTTCCGACCAAGAACCGGCGTTCTTGGAAACCCGGCCACCGGATTCCATTGAGATGGCTTTGCATTTTCTCACATTTCGCATCGGCGATCGGCAGCTGGCCTTTCCCCTTGAAAAGGTGGAGCGGGTGATTCGAATGGCGGCACTGGTTCCGGTGCCGGAGGCGCCTGAGTGGATTTCAGGCCTTCTCAACCTGCATGGCAGGGTGATGCCGGTTATCAGCCTCAGGAAAAGACTGGGATTGGCGCATAAAAAGGCCCATCCGGATTATCGTATTCTGGTTATGCAAACACAAAATCGCAAACTGGGCGTCATGGCCGAAGCCGTGGAAGAGGTGGTGGCGCTTTCTGAGGGTCATCTTACCAAACCGGAGGGCAAGTTGAAAAAGTCGCCGCTGTTAAACGCGGTGATTCAAAAAAATGATGAGGTGTATCTTGTTTTGGAAGCCGATGCGCTCGACACCGGTGCGCTCATTGAATTTGATGACCCTGAGGCAAATTGATGACCGAATTCATGAATACAGCGCCTGCATTTCAACACTTTCTGAGCAATGATCAGTACGAACGGTTTCAGACACTGATTCTTCAGCGGACCGGCATGTTGTTTGGCATCAAAAGACGAAATGCGCTGGGTCGGGGCATTACCATGCTGTGTGGAAAGGTCGCCCAGGATGACTTGACCCGATATTTCCAGATGCTTGAGGCAACCGAGACGGACAGCCCTCTGTGGGATGCGTTGATCGAGGAACTGACGGTGGGGGAGACCTATTTCTTTCGGGATGAAAACCAGATACAAGCCCTGCGACAACACCTGCTGCCTCAAATCATTGCCGCTCACGAAAAGGACCGGCGCATTCGCATCTGGAGTGCGGGATGTGCATCCGGTGAAGAAGCCTTTACGCTCTCCATGCTCCTGGCCGAGCTGATTTCTGATGTGGATGAATGGAATATCTGCATCCTCGGGACGGATATTAACAAAAAAGTTTTAAATAAAGGGAAGGTGGCGCGCTATCGCCCCTGGTCCTTTCGACAGACCGAACCGGTATTTCAGTCCCGCTATTTCAGACGGAACGGTGAGGAATATGAGGTGATTCCCAGAATTCGCAAAACCGTGCACTTTGAGTACCTCAACTTAAATGATCCGGTTTATCCGTCCCTTTTCACCAACACCAGCGCCATGGACTTGATTTTGTGTCGCAATGTGGCCATCTACTATTCCGAAGAAGTGGTCCGTAATGTGGTGAAGCGTTTCTACCAGTGCCTGGTCACGGGCGGCTGGCTTATGATGGGCGCAGCCGAGACCAGCATCCCGGTTTTTGACCCATATGCCTATCGTGTTTTCTCGGGTGGAACCGTATACCAAAAGTCAATTGAACCGGTGACAAAGGCGAAACCCTTTCATCACAGACCCGTTGAAGAAATGCCCCTGCCTCCTTTTCAAACCGATCCCTTACCGGAAAGCAAGATCTTTCAAGCGGAAGCAAAATATCCGCCGCCCGTGATTAAAAACATGCCCCCCAAAGAATCAGAACAGCATGCCGATTCGCCGGAGAACCTGACTGAGGAGGATTTTCTGGAGCAGGGCATCGATCTGGTTCGGCGGAAACGGTATGAAGAAGCCAAAGATATATTTCTCCGTTGTATCGCCCTGAACCCTCAGGATGCCGAAAGCCTTTATCAGTTGGGCCGGGTCCATGCCAACATCGGCCAGATGGAAACGGCCCGCTCGTTCTGTGAACAGGCCATCGAAATCAATCCTCTCAAAGCGGAAGTCTATTACACGCTGGGCCTGATCCATCAGGAATCGGGCGATAACAAAAGGGCCATGGAACGTTTGAAACGTTCGCTTTTCCTAGAACCTGATTTTGCATTGGCACACGTTTCCATGGCAATGCTCTATGGAGAGTTGAAACAGAAAGAGAAATCCAAACGGCACCGTCGGCAGGCCATTGACCTGGCCGCTGCTCTGGCCCCGGAAACCGTTTTGCCGGGTACGGATGATTTGACCGCCAGGACGCTCTTGACCATGGTAAAAACGTTGAAATAATGGGTGCAGGGGAGACAATTAACACCCTCTGAACGATTAAAAACAGCTGAAAGGATAAAGAGATGGAGAACCCGTTATCCGCCGATGTTGAAATTCAAAAGGTTTTGGAAAACCGGGCCAGGGCCCTGGCGCGAACCGACGACGCGGCATCAGCGGAACAGGATGTGTTGCGGTTGCTCGCTTTTAGAATGGGCGAGGAACGGTTTGGCGTGAACATGAATTATATTCAAGAGATTCAACCGCTGAAGCGGGAGATGTGGTCTCTGGTCCCCTGCACACCGAATTTTATTGTGGGGGCGGTCAATATCCGGGGCAGGATCTATTCCATCATGAACATTGCCGCATACCTGGAAATCGGTACTGAGCTCAATATGGAAAAAGCCCATGTGCTGTTGATCCGCGGTGAAATGAAGCCGTCTCGAATGCTGATGGAATTCTGCATTCTCGCGGAAGACCGGCCGAAATTGGAACAGGTTTCGCTGGTGGCGGTTCAACCGGCAAGAGGCACGCTTTCCTCGAAAGGACAGGAATTTGTACAAGGGGTGACCTCAGATATGCTCATGATTCTGGATCTTGAAAAACTGATTTCCCATTCCAGCATCATTGTGCGGGAAGAATCAATTTAAGCGGCAGCGAGTGGACTAAAAGTCCCATCTAATCCGGAGACAAAAATGGATCGCGAAGAACTTCAGCGTCAACTGGTAGCGACCTTCAGGGTGGAACTGGAAGAACATGCGGCCGCTTTGAACAAAGGTCTTTTGGAACTGGAAAAGAACCTGTCAGCCGAAGAAAAAGATGAATTGCTCAAAACCCTGTTTCGCTCGGCACACAGTATCAAAGGATCAGCCCGCGCCGTCGAATTGAAAGACATCAGTACGGTGGCCCACAAGATGGAAGACGTACTGGGGGCGCTCAAAAAAGGGGATTTAGCGCCCTCTTCACGCCTGGTGGATGGACTGCTTCGCGCCACCGATCTTTTGACGGAAGCCATGCGCCTGCATCTTGAAGGCGGTGGGCTTACATTTGGGGCGAGAAAATCCGTCATGTCCGAACTAGACGGGATCTTGCGGGGGGAACTGCGCCATAAGAAAGATTCTCGAGAGGAACCTGCGTCGGATTCATCCCGTGAGAAACCCAAACCAGCTAAACCGAAATCGGCATCTGCAAAAGGGGAAGATATTCCATCAACCGTAAAACCCAAAGGGAACCTCCCGAAATCGCACGCTGTTTCAAAGGACGAACTTGAAGTAGATACCCCATCCCCCATAAAGAATGAAGATGCAAAACCCAATTCTGGTTTTCCACGGGATACAGCCGGGGATACCATTCGTGTGAAAACAGAAAAGCTGGATGCGCTCATGGCGGGAATGGGAGAACTGCTGGTGGCGCGAATGCGCATGGAACAGCGCCTGGGAGAATTAAAGTCCGTTCAATCCGTACTGGGTGTCTGGGAGAAACGATGGCGAAAATCCCGGCCCCTGAAGCGGGCGCTTGACCGGAAAAAAGAGGGGAATTCAGAAATTGCGGCGCTGCTCGAATTTTTTTCCATCAATGAAAATAACCTCAACAGCGTGGGTCGAAACATCAACCGGCTCTCCGAGTCACTGGAGAGCGACTACCGTCATCTGGCCCTTTTGACCGATGACATGCAGGACGGTGTACGGCGGGTTCGTATGGTGCCCGTTGCCACGCTGTTTGATCTTTTCCCGCGAATGATCCGTGATATCGGCCGTGAGAAGGGAAAGGAAGTCGAACTGGTTCTGGAGGGTGCCGAAACGGAGATTGATCGACAGGTCCTGGAAGGGTTGAAAGACCCCCTGACCCATCTGCTCAGAAACGCCATTGATCACGGTATCGAAACACCGGATGACCGTTTGGCGAAGGGGAAGGGCCGAAAAGGCATTATTCGTCTCAAAGCGTTACAGAGCGGAAACCACATCGTTCTGGAAGTGAGCGATGATGGCAGGGGTATTAATCTGGCGGCGGTTCGCCGTGCCGCGGTGAAAAACAATCTCATTACACCGGCGGACGCTGAAACCCTCGGTCTTGAGGAAACCATTGACCTGGTGTTTCAATCCGGTCTTTCCACCCATGTGACGGTGACCGATCTTTCCGGCCGGGGCGTGGGAATGGATGTGGTGCGGGAACAGCTTCAAAAACTCCACGGCCAGGTCAAAACCCATACCGAAGTGGACAGGGGAACCGCTTTTACCCTGATTCTGCCGTTAACCCTGGCCACCAGCCATGTATTGATGCTGAGTGTGTCCGGTGAAACCCTTGCGGTGCCCAACACCACGGTTGAGCGCATTCTGCAATTCAAACCGGAAGAGATCCGGCGCATGGAAGGAAAACCCGCCGTTCGTATTGACGGACGTGCTTTGCCGTTGATTTCCATGGCAGAGATTCTGGAGTTGCCCGTTATGGAAAGCGCCGAAAATGACAACAAGAAGATCGGGGTGGTGGTCCTGGGGGCGGTGGAAAAAAGGCTGGCGTTTCAGGTGGATGATTTTCTGGGGGCGCAGGAGGTGGTGGTCAAAAACCTCGGGAGCCAGTTGCAGCGGGTGCGAAACATTGCAGGGGCAACGATTCTGGGGACCGGTCAGGTGGTCATGATTTTGAATCCCGGGAGCATCATTTATTCAGCTCAGGGGTTGCGGGGGAGTTCTCTGTTAAAGAAGGTCCGGGTGAAGAAAACGGTTGTTAAGAAAGTCCTGGTTGTGGATGATTCCATTACCACCCGAACCCTTGAAAGGAATATTCTGGAAAATGCGGGTTACGCGGTTTCCCAGGCCGCCGACGGCTTGGAAGGATGGGAAAAGATGCAGGAACAATCCTTTGATGCGGTGGTGTTTGACATTGAAATGCCCCGCATGAACGGCTTTCAGTTGACCGAAAAAGTTCGGCAGGATAACCGCTTCGAGCACCTGCCCATTGTGCTGGTGACATCATTAGAATCCCCTGAAGACAAATTGAAAGGGATGGAGGCGGGAGCGGATGTCTATATCACCAAAGGCACCTTTGATCAGCAGGAGCTGCTGGAAACCATCGAACGTCTAATCGGGTAGTGAGATATGACCAATGTGTTAATTGTGGATGATTCACCGACGCTCAGGCATTTGATTCGCACCATTTTGAGCTCCGATCCGGAATTGAATGTGATCGGAGAGGCGCGAAACGGCGAAGAGGCCGTTAAAATGGTGGCCCGGCTTCATCCGGATGTGGTGACCATGGACATTCATATGCCGCGGATGGATGGTTACGAGGCCATTCGCCGGATCATGTCTGAAACCCCCGTGCCCATTGTGGTGCTCACCAGCACCGAATCGGATATTCGCCTGGGGGCGACCTACAAAGGGGTGGAGTCGGGGGCATTGATGGTGTTTGGTAAACCCCGCGGCCTGCCGGGTGATGATCCTGAAGCCGATGAACTCATCAATGTGGTCAAGGCCATGGCCGATGTAAAAGTGATCCGACGCAAATGGAAGGTTCCGGGCGCTTCACAATTGGCAAAAATGGAAAATGCCGTGCGGCGGACAGCCAACCGGTATGGAATCGTTGCGGTGGGCACCTCTACCGGCGGCCCTCCGGCCCTTCGAACGGTTCTGGGTGAACTGCCGGCCACTTTTCCCGTGCCGGTGGTGGTGGTTCAGCATATCAGCAAAGGGTTTGCCGACGGACTGGCCCGGTGGCTCAACGAGACCATTGCCCTGCGGGTGAAACTTGCGGAGGCCGGCGAACCCCTCCTGGCGGGAAACGCCTACATTGCGCCCGACGAGGTGCACCTTCAGATCACCGGTCAGAGAAAGGTGGCCCTGCTTAGGGAGAGCCCCATGGACGGGCACCGACCTTCGGTGACAGCACTGTTCAATTCAGTGGCGAAACAGTATGGGCCAAGTGCGGTGGGGGTTCTCATGACCGGAATGGGCCGGGACGGGGCCAATGGTCTTTATGCCATGAAGCAGGAAGGGGCGTACACCATTGCTCAGGATGAAGCCAGTTCCATTGTTTTCGGCATGCCGAAAGAAGCCATTAACATGGGTGCGGCCGGCGAGGTGCTGGCACTTCAGAAAATCGGTCAGAAAATTAAGGAGTTAATCTCATGATACGCGTATTGATTGTCGATGATTCAAACACCATCCGAATGATCCTAAAGGAACTGCTGAGTGCCGATCCGGAAATTGAGGTGGTGGGGGAAGCCGTGGATGGGCAAGTTGCCATTGACATGACCCGTCGCATGAAACCGGATCTGATCACCATGGATGTGGCCATGCCGGTGATGGACGGGCTGGCGGCCACCCGGGCCATCATGAAGGAAATCCCCACGCCCATTATCGTGGTAACGGCCAAAAGCAACTTTCAGGAAATGAATGTCGCTTTTGAGGCCATGGAGGCCGGTGCGCTGGATGTTCTGGCCAAACCAAAGGGCTTCGGCCTTGAACCGCCCAACTGGGAGACCGAATTCCTGCAAAAGGTTAAGAGTCTGGTCAACGTAAAACCGAAAGCGATTTCTCATGGGAAATAAAATGCCACAAAAAGGCAGCATTCTGGTGGTAGAAGACAGCCCCACACAATCCATGTACCTTAAATTTCTGTTGGAGGAAAACGGGTACACTGTCCATGTGGCCCGTGACGGCCGGGAGGGCCTGGAGGCGGCAGATCTGAAGCGTCCTCAACTGATCATCAGTGACGTCATGATGCCCGAAATGACCGGTTACGAGATGTGCCGGGCCATTAAAGACAATCCCCTGCTATCGCCTATTCCCCTGATCCTGCTGACCACCCTTTCAGACCCGGAGGATATCTTGAAAGGAGTTGAAGCCAAAGCGGATTTTTACCTGACCAAGCCCTTTGATGAAACCGCTTTATTGTCCCGCGTGAAGGATGTCCTGGACCAGCCAGTGGAACTCAAGAAAGATGAGAAGTGGGAGGAGCTGGAAATTGTGGTTAGGGGGAAGCGGCGAAAAGTGCGTTCCACCAGCACGCGGATCATGAATCTGCTGCTCTCAACTTACGAAAATGCCGTGCTGCGGAACACGGAACTTTTGAACGCCCAGGTGGAACTTCGGGATCTCAATGAAGAACTGGAAGACCGGGTTTATGAATTAAGGGTTTCGGAAAATCGGTTTCGAAGCCTAGTCAAGACCATTCCGGATATTGTGTACCGGATCGATCCTCAGGGGAGGTTTACTTTTGTCAATGAAGCCATAAAAAGATTGGGTTATATGCCGGAGGACCTTATCGGTCAGCATTTCAGCAAGATTATACTGCCGGCCGATGTAAAACAGGTGGACCGTCAGGCGGTTTTGAAAAAATTGAAAGGAAAGAAGACCGGGGATGAAAAGGCGCCCAAACTTTTTAACGAACAGCGGACGGGGAAACGAAAAACGGAAGGGCTTGAGGTGGTTCTGGTGCCGCTGCACAAGGCGACGGTTGAGCCCGGATACATCGAACCGCTCAGTTCGGACTATCTGATCATGGAGGTAAACAGTTCCGGCATGTGGGAAATCAATCCCAATGCGGAAAACCGCGATTTTATGGGAACCGTGGGGGTCATTCGGGATATCTCAATCCGCAAACAGATGGAAAAGGATCTGGCGGAACGGGAAGCGCAGATGCGAACCATTTTTGATTATGCTTCCGCCGGTATTGTGGTGATTGACCCGGAAAATCACCTGATTGTGGATGCCAATCCCACGGCTCTAAAAATGATCGGTGTTGAAAAAGAGGACGTGGTGGGTTCCGTATGCCATCGCTTCATCTGTCCCGCTGAAGAGGGCCGATGCCCCATTACCGATCTTCATGAGACGGTGGACAACTCAGAGCGGATTCTCATGACATCTGAAGGAAATGAGGTGCCCATCCTCAAAACCGTGGCCCCCATTATTTTAAAAGGCCGCCGTCACCTGCTGGAGAGTTTTGTGGACATCAGCCGGCTTAAAGATACGGAAAATCAGTTGAAAGCGGCCCATAACAACCTGGAAAAGCGGGTGGAAGAGCGCACAATGGCCCTGAAGGAGTCACAGGCCCAATTGATTCAAGCGGAGAAACTGGGAGCACTGGGAACGCTGACAGCGGGTATTGCCCACGAACTGAACAACCCCATGATGGGGATGCTCAATTTCGCTCAGTACTGCAAGAAGCATGTGGATAAGGAGACCAAGGTGTTTTCGGTATTGGACGATATGGAGCGGGAGACAAAGCGATGTATCGATATCGTCAAGAACCTGCAGACGTTTTCCCGCATGAAATCGGAAAAAGAAGGCATTCTTGAACAGATCGACTGTGGGGAAATCATTGAACGCGTCCACAAGCTTCTTTCCTATCGCATTGAGAAGGACGGCGTTTCTTTTACCGTAACCAGTTCACCGGGTTGTCCGAATATTTCAGTGGACACCGGCAGTATTCAACAGGTTTTTCTGAACCTCATCGGCAATGCGGTGGATGCGGTAAAGGATTCTGAAATCCGGAATATCGATATTCAAATCGAGCCGGATTCAAGTGAACATGTGCTGGTTCGGGTGGCCGATACAGGGGATGGAATCCCCGAAGATATTGAAGAAAAGATTTTTGACCCATTCTATACCACCAAGGGGGTCGGGAAAGGAACGGGTCTGGGGTTGTCCGTGAGTCGCGGTATTGTTGAAAAGGCGGGAGGCGCCATCGAATTTTTCAGTGAAGCCGGAAAAGGCACTGTTTTCACGGTGCGTTTGCCGATTTGAGACGTATTAGAGGGAGGAAAACATGGGAAAGAAAATCATTGTCATCGACGATGAAAGCGCCATTCGAAAATCTTTTGAACTGGCTCTGGAAGACAGCGGATTTGAGGTGAAAACGGCGTCTTCCGGTAAAGAAGGGTTGGAGATGCTTAAACAGGGTTCCTACGATCTGGTGTTTCTGGATTTAAAGATGCCCGGAATGAACGGCGTGGAAACCCTGGCGGAACTTCGAAAGCGGGATAAAGAGATCCCCGTTTACATTGTGACGGCCTTTTATGGGGAATTTTTTGATGAACTGAGCACAATGGCGGAGGGCGGTACCGAATTCGAAGTGCTCAACAAGCCGGTTGATGGGGATATGATTTTGACGCTCTGTAAAGGGGTTTTGGAAGGGCCGGTGGTGGTTTAGGATTGAAACTTCAGAACGGGGCAAGTGAAAGCCAACCTTAAAGAGGAGACAAAGATCATGAAGAATTTTTATGAAAAATCGGCGATGGCATGTTTGTTGATGGGTTTCATGATGTTGTTCTTTCTATCTACGGCCGCAGCGGAATCAACGCCTATTAAGGTGGGGTTGCTGGCCCCCGTGACCGGTCCCAGCCCGGACTGGGGTAAGAAACAGATTGTGGGGATGGAACTGGCGGTTGAAAAAATAAACCTGCGAGGCGGGGTGAACGGCACACCGATTGAAATGTATGCCCTGGATACGGGAGGGAATCCGGAAAAGGCCATTGAAGCCTATCGGGAACTGGCGGATTCAGATAAAGTCCTGGCAGTGATCGGCCCCCTGTTCAGCGGCACTTTTGCGGCGCTTCGATCAGTAACCAACCAGGAGAAGGTGCCCGTCATCGCCACCGCGTCGGCCAAACCGGGATTGAGCAACCTCAAAAAATATCCTTACGCCTTCCGCATGACGGTCAGTTCGGAGAAAAAAGAAGGGGCTGTGGCCCAGGCCTGGGTAAAGGCCAACAATGTTAAAACGGTGGCCATTGTCTATGATCGAAAAAATAACTTTACGCGTGCGCTAGGGGATAAAGTATGGCCCAGGATATTCAAGAACCAAAATGTTAAAGTCCTGGACCTGGATGAACCCATAACGTTTGAAACCGGTGACAAGAATTTCAGTGAACAGGTGAAAAAACTCAAAGTGTTGAAACCCGATGGCATTTGCATTGCCGCTTTTCCTTTCGAGTCCGGCTATCTCGTCAAAGAGATTCGGCTCGCGGGTTTGAAGCAACCGATCCTGGGCGGCAGTGCCACCGCAACCCCCAAGGTCATCCAGGTGGCTGGAAAGGCGGCCGAAGGGATGTGGTCCAACGCCCTTTTTAATGCCGGCGATCCCAACCCGAATGTCTCTAAATATGTGAAGGCTTTCTCGAAACGCTGCAAAGAAAAATACACGGATATGGCATGTGAGGCCGAACAGTTCGATGTGGTGGTGTACGATATTCTGCAGTTTCTGGTGGACATCATGAAGAAGAAAGGTGTTACCAGTGCACCGGATCAGTTACAGGAAAACCGCAACAAAATCCGCGACGGCCTGGCGCGCATGAAAATGTGGCGGGGGACGGCCGGGATGATGGCCTTCGACAAAAAGGGGGACGGCATTCGAACCATCCACATTATCAAGGTCAAAGATGGCCAATGGCAACCCACCTATTGAAAAGATCGGTTTACGGTTGACGGCATTCGGTTAACGGTTGGAAAAAGGATATAGACAGTCAGTTTTGAGGATACGCCATGATGGAAAATAACGGATTGAACATGTCTCATGAAACCGCAAGGTCAATGAATTTTTTTCGAAGCATTCAGGGAAAACTCCTGTTGTGGTTCCTCTTGTTTTCCCTGGTGCCCCTGGGGACGCTCGGGGTGCTCTTTTATGGCGAAGCCCAAAAAGCCTTACGCCAGCAAGCGTTTTCCCAGATGTCTGAAACAACCTTCCTGAAGCAGGATCGCATCACCCATGTGGTGGAGCGATGGAATACGGATCTTAAACAGATGTCCAAAGAACCGGATATCATCTATGGCATAGGGGATTTGGCCAATGGATTTCGTTTCATGGGGCGCGAAAAAATTCGCGCCCTTTACCTGGGAAAACCGGCTTTGCTCGATGCGGAAGAAGGCAGTGGTTACAGTGCAGTTCACCAGGAGCGTCATGCATCTCTTCCAGGGCATAAGAAGGCTCTGGGATTTTTGGATATTCTCCTGGTGGACAATGCGGGGAATGTGGTCTACAGCACCAACAAGGGAAAGCTTTTCGGATTGAATGTCACATCGGATGCGTTTAAGGCCACCAATCTGGGACAACTTTTTCAACTCCTTAAATCGGCTAAAAACGGTGACGTCATTTTTGTGGATGTGGGTCTGATAGATGGCAAACCGGTCATGTTTGCGGGGGCTCCCATCTTTAACGGTCCGGTGCGTGCGGGCAGTCTCGTGTATGAGATTCCTTTTACGTTTATTAAAAATATGGTGGCGGCAGGTTCCGAAGAGAACAAGGGAACAGAAGCCTATCTGGTGGGACAAGATAAACGGATGCGGTCCGATTCTTTGCTGAGTCCGGAAACGCACTCCGTCAAAGCCTCCCTGTCGGGAACCGTTGCCGAAAACGGCGTGGATACGATCGCCGTCCGGAAAGCCCTGTCCGGTGAAAGCGGAACGGCTCTTATTCAAGATTATCGTGGCGAAAAAGTGCTTTCCTCCTATGCACCCCTCAATATCGGGGGATTAAGATGGGCGATCCTGACCGAGGTTGATGAAACACAAGCCTTTGCCTTATCCCGGCATCTGCGGAACATAACGCTCGTGATCGGCGGCGTTGCGGCGCTTATCGTGGCCTTTTTAGCGCTCTGGATCGCCGCTACCCTGGCAAGGCCTATTCGGCAGATTACGGATACAGCTCAGGAGGTGAGATCGGGAAAACTGGATGTGGAAGCCCATGTGACCTCGAACGATGAATTGGGCATTCTGGCAGATGCCTTTAACGGCATGGTGCGGAAACTGAAAAAATCCATGGAGGCGGTGGAGGAAAAGGCCGCTGAAGAACGAAAGGTGAAAGCTTATCTGGAAGATACGGTTCGGACGTATGTGGACTTTGTGGAGCAGGTTGGCCAGGGTGATTTAACCGGGGAGCTCTCCGTGACCGGTGAGGATGACCTGAATATCCTCGGCAAAAACCTCAATGCAATGACCGCCGGGCTTCGCAATCTGGCCACCCGCATGAAGGAATCCACCGCCAACATCTCCTCCGCCGCCAGTGAGATCCTGGCCACCACCAGTCAGCAGGCTGCCACCGTCAGCCAGCAGGCCGCATCCGTCAACGAGACCAGCACCACGGTGCAGGAAGTCCGTCAGACGGCGGAACAGTCCCATGAACGGGTGGAACTGGTGTCCCGCATGGTGGAAGAATCCACGGAAGCGTCAAAACGGGGGCTTTCAGCGGTCAAGGAGACCGTCACGGGGATGGACAACATCAAAGAACAGGTGGCCAATATCGCCGAAACCATTCTGGCCCTCAGTGAACAAAGCCAACAGATCGGGGATATTATTGCCACGGTCAATGACATTGCGGATCAATCCAACCTGCTGGCGCTGAATGCGGCCATTGAAGCGGCCCGGGCAGGGGAGGCGGGGAAAGGGTTTGCCGTGGTGGCGGGAGAAGTCCGCAGCCTTGCGGAACAGTCCAGGGGTGCCACGGCCCAGGTAAAAGAGATCCTGGGCGATATTCAGAAAGCCACCAACACCGCGGTCATGGTGACCGAAGAAGGGACCAAACGCACAGAAGCAGGACAACTGCTGGTCCGCTCTACCGGGGAGGCCATTGAAGCCATCACGACCCGTATTTCGAAGGTGGCGGAAGCGGCCCGACAGATTGCCGCCAGTACACGCCAGCAACTGGCCGGTATGGACCAGGTAACTTCGGCCATGGAAAGCATCGACCAGGCTGCCAGTCAGACGGAAGCGGGCACTCAGCAGGCGGAAAAGGCCGCATCCGGACTCAGCGAACTGGCCGAAGAAATCAAAGAGATTGTTTCTCAGTATAGACTAACGTAGCCATGAAAGATGAACTCGACATTCTGATTGTGGAAGACAGCCCCACACAGGCGGCCCAGTTTAAATATATCCTGGATGAGGAAGGGTACACATCCGTGGTGGCCGCCAACGGCGTTGAAGGGATTGAGGCTGCGCAGAAACAGCGACCGGCGCTTATTATCAGCGATATCATCATGCCGGAGATGGACGGATGCGAGATGACCGGTGCCGTCAAAAAAGACCCATCGCTCGGAAATATCCCGGTCATGCTGATTTCATCACTCTCCAATCCGGAGGATGTGGTACGGGCCATCAATGCCGGCGCCGACTACTATATGATCAAACCCTATGATGAGGTGTTTTTCCTGTCATCGGTGAAAGGCATCCTTGAAGCCCCGGCCAGGGAAAAGGCACCAAAGTTGCCAAAAGAGATGGAACTGCTCATCGATGGAAAGGTGTATACGGTAAAATCCAGCCATGAACAGCTCCTGACCCTCTTTTTTTCTATCTATCAGAACGCTCTGGAACAGAACCGGCAACTTCGAAAGACACAGGCTGAACTCCAGGGATTGAACGACAGGCTTGAGAGCCTGGTCATTGAAAAAACCGAAGAACTCACCTCAAGCTTTGTGGGTTCCACCCAGGCCATCAGTGAATTGCTGGAAAGCCGTGATCCTTACACGGCAGGACACGCCCGGGGGGTGACGGAGTTGGCGGTTCGCATTGCGAAAAGAATGGGGATGTCCTCCGAAGAACTGGAAGGTCTCAAGGTTTGCGGCATACTCCACGATCTGGGAAAGGTGGTCATTTCCTCGGGTATTCTGAGCAAGCCGGGGCAATTGTCCGATAACGAGTTTGGCATCATCCGACAGCACCCGGAAACGGCTTTTCAGGCCCTGCATCGCATCCCGTTTCCATGGCCAGTGGCCGAGGTGGTGAGTCAGCACCACGAACGACTGGATGGAAAAGGGTATCCGCACGGGCTTAAGGATGCGGAAATTCACCCCTGGGCGCGCATCCTGGCGGTGGCCGATGTGGTGGACGCCATGATTACCCACAGGCCTTACCGGCCCGCCCTTCCCATAAAAATTGTCATAGAAGAATTAAGCCGGGGGAAGGGCAGTATCTATGATGCCAGGGTCGTGGACGTGTGCCTGGCGGTGATGCAGAAGGATTCCAGCCGCATTATGGTGGTAGATGATGAGCCCGCGCTGGTGGACCTTATGACGAGATTCCTAAAACGCATGAATCTGGATTGCGTTGGGTACGAGGACCCCCTTGAGGCCCTGGATGCATTCCGGAAAAAACCCTTTCCCCTGCTGATAACCGATATCAATATGCCTGGCATGAGCGGCCTGGAATTGTTGGAAAAAGTCCATGAGATTAATCCCGACTGCAAGGCAATCATCGTCACGGGCTATGGAGAAAAGGAATTGGTTCTGGAAGCCATGCGCCTGGGTGCTTCTGATTTCCTAGAAAAACCTTTGAAAATGGAGCGCTTCAGCTCCGCGGTGAGGCGGCTTCTAAAGATATTTTCTTGAGATCGTTTATTTACAGGATGTGTTCCGTATGCTTTAATGCATTATTGGAAAAGGTTATTTTCCGCAGGTAAACCGTAGTTTCCAATTGCGAAGGATGAGGATCCATGGAAGAAAAAGTGTTACTGAAATTATTCGTGGCGGGTAATACGGACAGGTCCCAAAAAGCCATCGACGGGATAACGGTGGTGTTCGATGGGTGTCTGAAAGAGAAGGGGACTCTGGAGATTATTGATGTCCTTGAGAAACCGCAACTGGCAGCAGATGAAAATGTGCTGGCGACGCCGACCTTGATCCGGGTGTTGCCCGAACCCGCTCGCCGTTTGATCGGTGATTTTTCAGATGGAAAAAGAGCCTTTGATCTTCTGGCCCTGCCAGACGGAGCGCCATGAACGGAGCTGAAGCAAAATTGCAGCCCATGAACCCGGAACGTCAAAAGGTCCTGGTGATCGATGACGATCCCGTGATCTGTCAGTTCATGGAACGGACCATTTCCGATGCCGGCCATGAGGTTCGCACGGTTCCAGATGGCCTTTCCGCGCTGGATGTCCTCCATTTTTACCGGCCTGATGTTATTTTCCTGGACATTGTTTTGCCGGATATGGACGGCAGAGCCCTTTGCCGGATGATTCGAGGGAAACATGAACTGAAGTCCATTTATATGGCCGTATTTTCAGGGATCCTTTTAGAAGACGATGCCGACCTTTCACAATTGGACGCGGATGCACTGGTGGCCAAGGGCCCCATATCTCAGATGGACGAAAGTGTCCGGCAGGTCCTGATGGATCCGGGAGGTGTCAGAAAACGATGTCGTTCGGGGGAAATTATCGGGACCGAAAACATTCACCCCAGAAAAATGACCGCTGAACTCCTGTCTTCCAACCGGCATTTTAACCTGGTTCTGGAGAACATGACCCAGGGGATCCTGGAACTCGGTTCCCATGGTCGGATCCTGTTCGTCAACAGAGCGGCGGCTTCGTTTTTCAATAAATCCGATGTCAATTTGCTGGGCAGGCCGTTTATTTCCCTGATTGCTGAAAGGGATCGCCCCCGCTTCCATGGGTTGCTAAAACCACAAAATGCTCAAACCTTTTCTATTCCGGACACGGACCCCATTGCCCTCAACGACCGTCTCTTTTCCATGGAAACCCTTCCATACATTTCCAACCGAGGCCATATTACCCTGATTATGACAGATATCACCCGGATCAGACGTGAATCCGATGCTCGAAAGGCAGGAGAAGATCGCGTCCGACGAATCATCAACCACTTTAGTGATGCCTTGATCCTGGAGGATGCTGACGGGATTGTTCAGGTGGTGAATCCCGCCGCCGAAAAATTATTTGACCGCCATATGGATGACTTCATCGGATCCTCCTTTGGTTTTCCCCTGTTGGCTGGAGAAACCTCGGAGTTGGACATTATCCGCAGAGACGGGACCCTGAGAGCGGGAGAGATGCGGAGTACCGAGATCCAGTGGGAAGGGGGAAAAGCGTGTCTTGCGGCCATTCGGGATATCACCGCACGAAAGAAAATGGAAGAGGACCTCAGAAACGCCAATGAGAAAATTCTGAAACAACAGGAAAAAATCGTTGCGGAGGAGCGGCTGAAGGTCCTGCTCCAGATGTCCGGCGCCACGGCCCACGAACTGAATCAACCCCTGGCTGTCCTGCTGGGTAACATTGATCTGATGCGGTCCGCTGATGATGATCCCAAAGAATTGCGCCTCTCTATGGACGAAATCGAAAAAGCGGGGCGCCGCATTGCCGACACCATCAAAAAGATTCAAAACATCCGCCACTACGAAACCAAACCGTATGGGTCCAGTAGCAGGATTGTGAATATTGAACAGGAATTGCATGTCCTGTCCATTGAGGATTCCAATGAGGATTATGAGCAAATTGAGTCGGTTTTAAACAGCATCGATGGCATCCGGGTAAGTCGAGCTGAAAACCTGCAAGACGGTCTGCGCCTGGTGGATGAATTATCACCGGATCTGGTGCTGTTGGACTATCTGCTCTCCGGTAGCGACGGGTTTGATTTTATAAGAGCCTTAAAAGCGAACAATAAAGACATTCCCCTGGTGATATTGACAGGGCAAGGGGACGAAATGCTTGCTTCCCGCCTGATTCAGGAAGGCGCCGATGATTACTTGACCAAATCCGGTTTTGACCGGGCAAGCGTCGCCGCCTGCTTTCTGAATGTCATGGAGAAGGGGAAACTCAAAAAAGAGATCCGTACGGCCCAAAAGAAGATTTCAGAAATGGCCACGCTCGACGAACTCACCGGTCTGTACAATCGTCGGTATTTTATGGAAGCCCTGGAGCGGGAACGATCGCGGGCCCAACGGCATGGCAAAGCCCTTTCCCTGTGCATAATGGATTTGGATTTTCTTAAACATGTTAACGACAAACTGGGGCACAGTGCTGGGGACCTTGTTCTGTCGGATATGGGCAGGATTATCAGGGAATGGTCACGACAATCCGATTTCCCTTGTCGATACGGGGGTGAGGAATTTGCGGTGATCCTTCCGGAAACATCCCTTGAAGGGGCGCAGATTGCCTGCGAACGATTGCGGCAAATGGTGGCGGATAACCAGGTGCCATGGCGCACCGGCCCCATCCGGATAACCGTCAGTATCGGTGTGGCACAACATCGAATAAATGGTCAAGATTCCATTCCAAAGTTGATTGATCGGGCCCATAAGGCGCTCTACGCAGCCAAAGAGGCGGGTCGCAACCGGGTAGAGGCCCGAAATGGCGGGTGAACCCGCCTGAAAATCTGAAACCATCTCCTGTTATTTTCCCGCCCTTTTTATGACTTCCCGGAGTGTCTGATCCATTTTACTGGGGCAAAATTTGAAAAGAGACCGACTTTCATATTTTATCCGGTGATGCATTTACATGAAATTGCCGTTGTGGTTTAATGGGGGGGATATTTGAAATTGGAAATTGAACCGGACACATCAAATCCTTACGCCTTTGATTCCCAATTTCCAATTTCCTGTTGAACGTGTAAAAATCTATAACAACGGCGGTGTGATCATGAACATTAAGCAGACATTGCATATCCTCTCCGTTGAGGGCTCCCATGAGGATTTCGAGCACATTGCGTCGGTGTTGAAGAGCATCGACGGCATGCGGCTGAGTCGCGCTGAAAATCTGGAAGGCGCTTTACGTTTCCTGGAGGAGGCATCACCGGATCTGGTGTTATTGGATTACCTGTTGCCCGACGGTGACGGATTTGATTTTCTGAGGGCTGTCAAAGAGAAACACAAAGATATTCCGTCGGTGGTATTGACCGGGCAGGGAGACGAAATGATCGCCTCCCGGCTGATCCAGGAGGGCGCCGATGATTACCTGACCAAATCGCGTTTTGACCGGGAACGCATTGCCGGTTGTATTCGAAATGCAATGGAGAAGCGAAAGCTCAAAAGAGAACTCCAGAGGGCCCGGAGAAAAATTTCAGAGATGTCCACGCGCGATGAGCTCACCGGCCTCTTCAACCGTCGGTACTTCATGGAAGCCCTGGAGCGGGAACAGGCGCGGTCCGAACGGCATGGCAAGGCCCTTTCCCTCTGCATGGTGGATCTTGATTATTTCAAGCGCATAAACGATAGCCTGGGACATGTGGCGGGCGATCTTGTCCTGGGGGATATTGGGAGAATTATCCGGGAATGGTCCCGGCAGACGGATCTGCCCTGCCGGTACGGGGAAGAGGAATTTGCAGCGATCCTGCCGGAAACATCCATGCAGGGGGGGCAGATTGCCTGTGAACGATTGCGCCAAATGGTGGAGAAGAATCAGGTGCCCTGGCGGACCGGTCCCATCGGGGTCACCGTCAGTATCGGTGTGGTCCAAAACCGGACAAGGGTTAAAGAGTCCATTCGAAGGCTCCTTTACCGGGCTGAAGAAGCCCTCCGTGGGGCCAAGGAGGCGGGTCGCAACCGGGTAGAGGCCCGATGAGGGTGTGGTAAGGGAAAAATGGGCAGATTATTTTTTGGAAGTTCCCTTACGATTCAGGGATGTTTCGCTTCCAGGGCCGACCTGATTTGCCGGTCCATTTCACGGATGACCACCGGCTTGAAAATCACGCCGCTGATGCCAAGAGCGGCCAGTTCAGGTTGTTTGACTTTATGGCTGAACCCGGTACACAGCAGAATGGGAATTTCCTTTCGGATTTTTCGTATTTCCCCTGCCAGGACGGTGCCGGTCATGTGGGGCATGGTGAGATCCGTGATGATCAGATCGAACCGGTCCGGTGCCGCCGTAAACTCGGCCAGGGCTTTGATGCTGCTGGTGAAGGCTACCACCTCGTACCCCAGGCTGCTCAGCCGTTCTTGGTTCAGTTTGATAATGGGGGCTTCGTCATCCACAAAAAGAATGGTTTCCGTTCCCCCTGAAATAGCACGTATGTCACCGGGGTGTGATCTTTCTGCCGGCTTCTCCCCGGCGGTCCTAAAATAAATGGAAAATACGGCCCCCTTTCCCGGTGGACTCTCCCCCAGGATTTCCCCCTTCATCTCCTTGACGATGCCGTGCACCATGGCCAGTCCCAGGCCCGTGCCTTCGCCCGTTTCCTTGGTGGTGAAATAGGGGTCAAAGATCCGCTTCTGCGTTTCGGGGTCCATGCCATGCCCCGTATCCGAAACCGTGAGGCATACATATTCGCCGGGCGGGGCATGGAACGCCCCGTTGGGAAGGTTTTCCGGGATGGTTTGGTTCTGAAGTGCTACGGTGAGACGCCCCCCGCCGGGCATGGCCTGGGCCGCATTGGTGCACAGGTTCATGAAAACCTGGTGGATCTCGGTGGGATCGGCCGTGACCGCGGCGCAGGGGTATATCTTTTGCCGGATCTCTATGGATGACGGCAGGGTGGCCCGTAGCATCTTGAGCGCCTCTTTTGCGATGAGATGGATAAACAGGGGCTTACGGTCGGTCTTCGATTGGCGGGAGAAAGCGAGAATCTGTTTCACCAGGTCCCGGGCCCGGTGACCTGCTGAAAGGATCTGTTCCGCGCTTTCCCGTGAGCTCGCCTTTTCCGACGAATCCATGATCAGCAGTTCAGAAAACCCGATGATGGAAGAGAGGATGTTGTTGAAATCGTGGGCAATGCCGCCGGCCAGGGTGCCGATGGCCTCCATTTTCTGGGACTGCCGAAGCTGTGCTTCCATCCCTTTCATATGGGTGATATCCCGAAGGCTGATCACGGCCCCGGTGACGGCTCCGTTATCGTCTGCATGGGGGTAGTAGGCCACATCCAGATGGTGGGTTTTTCCGTCCCCCAGAACCATGGGGCGCTGGTACACGATTTTTTCCCCCTGAAAGGCGCGTTCAAGGCGGGGCTTGATGACATCCTGATAAAGGGTTTCCTCGAAAACATCCCGAATGCGCAGGCCCAGGAGCTTTTTAGCGGGCTGCCCCACAAAATCCGCATAGGCCTGGTTGGCGGCCAGGTACGTACCGTCTCTGTCCACAAAGGCCAGCATGTCATGGGAGGAAGAAACGATCCGTTCATATTTGCGCAATGCGGCGGTTTTTTCTTCCACCATCCGTTCCAGCCGGTCCTGGTACTGGCGGTTTTCCGCCTCCAGATGCTGTTTTTCATCGTTTATGCTTTTGAATATCCCGGCCTTCCCAACGGTCCTTAGAAGCATTTCCCGTTCGACGGGTTTTTGCAGATAATCAAATGCCCCCAGTCGGAGGGCGGCGGTGGCGTTATCCAGGCTGGGTTTGCCGGTGATGATGATGATCGCCGTATGGGGGCGGGCTTCCCTGAACCGTTTGAGCAGTTCGATACCGTCCATGTCCGGCAAAAAGATGTCCAGAAGCACCACATCAAAGGGTCGTGTGGTAAACAGCTCAATGGCTTTTTGGGCAGTTCCAGCGATCCACACCCGGTGTCCGTTCTCTTCGAGAATACGGGACAGCAGGTTCCGGATGCTCTCTTCATCGTCTATGACCAGAACACGTTGTTCCATTCTATTTCTTCAGAGCCGCCGAAAGCGCCTGCCCCAGTTCCTTCAGTGTAAAGGGTTTCGGGACGGCCCCTATAAAACCGTAGCCGGTGCAGTGGGCCACCACCGGATCATTGGCGTATCCGCTGGCCACCAGAACAACCGCCCCGGGATCCAGCGCCAGGAGTTCCAGGACCGCCTCTTTCCCACCCATGCCGCCGGGGATGGTGAGATCCAGGATCACGGCGGAAAAGGGCTCCCCTTTTTCCATGGAACGCTGATACAGGGTAATGGCCTCTTTTCCGTCCTGGGCTGCGGTCGTCCGGTATCCCAGCCTTTCCAGTTGCCGGGATGCCATTTTGCGAATACCTGGATCGTCGTCCATGACCAGAATGTGACCCGTTCCCCGGGGCGGTTCCCGATCATCTAATTGGGCGCCATGCACCGGGGTGCCGGTTGACGCCGGGAGATACAACGTAAAGGTGGTCCCGTTTCCGGGCGGGGAGACCGCTGTGATGTGCCCCCCGTGTTTCTGGATGATGGAATGAACGGTGGCCAGCCCCAGGCCGCTGCCGGTTTGCTTGGTGGTGAAATAGGGGTCAAAGATCCGTTCAAGGTGTTCCGGAGGGATGCCCGTGCCCTCGTCTTCAATGGTGATCAACACGAAGCGACCGGGTTCCAGGGGAACCCCCGAAACAGAACCCAGGGTTTCGTTACGGGCACCCACCCGAACACAGCCCCCCCCCGGGCATGGCCTGTTTGGCGTTGATAAAGAGATTGTTCAGGACCTGCCCCATCTGCTCCACATCCGCTTCCACTGGCCAGAGTGGGTCCTCGATGGCATACTCGCACCGGACGTTGCTCCCGCGAACGGCAAACCCGCAGGATTCCCGAATGGCTTCGGAGAGAACCGCCGTCTTTTTAACCGGCGCCCCACCCTTGGCGAAGGTCAGAAGTTGTCGGGCCAGGGCTTTGGCCTGGTGGACGGCCTGTTCCGCTTCGGTGGTACACTCAAAGCCTTCGCACAGGGGGTCCAGGTCAATTTTCACCAGGTTCAGGTTCCCCAGGATCACAGCCAGGATGTTATTGAAATCGTGGGCGATGCCGCCGGCCAGAATGCCGAGAGATTCCAGGTTGCGGGTGCGGGCCAGTTCCGCTTCCATCCGGTACTTTTCCGTTACGTCCTGAAACGCCAGCACCACCCCGAGGATGCGGCCTCCCCGGTCCCGAATGGGGCTGCCGCTGTCGGCGATCATCCGTTCTGTGCCGTCCCGGGCAATGAGGACCGTGTGGTTGGCCAGCCCCACCACACGGCCGGTTTTCAGAACCTTTTCCACCGGGTTTTCACACGGTTTCCGTGTTTGCTGGTTGATGATGTGAAACACCCGGGGCAGGGGTTCTCCCAAGGCATCTTTAAAGGCGTAGCCGGTCAGTTCCTCAGCGACTCGGTTGATGAAAAGCACCTTTCCGTCGGCATCCGTGGCGAGAACCCCGTCCCCGATGGACCGGAGGGTTACGGCCAGGCGGTTTCGCTCGGTTTCAAGGGCGGCTTCGGCGTTTTTCCGTTTGGTTATGTTTCGGAGCATGGCCAGGAGGGCCGGTTTTTCTTCCCAATTTATGACAACGTTGTTGCTTTCAAGCCACTGCTTTTCTCCGTTCCGGTCCGTTACTTGAAAGGAGATCAATTCTTCAACGGGTTTTCCGGCCAGGCGGTCCGCGTACCGCTGGGTCAGGGAATGGAAAAACTCGGGACCGACGGCGTCCCGGAACCGGTCGAAATCGGTCTTTTGAGCGTGGGGTTTGCCGGAAAAGCCGAACAGGGTCCGGGCGGCGGGATTGGGCTGACGGATCTTCTTCCCTTGAATGACCAGGATGGCATCCCGGGCGTTGTCCACCAGGGTGCGGTATCGGGTTTCGGAAGCCATCAAATCCCGCTCCCGTTCCAGGCGCTCGGTCACATCCTCGATAACGGTGACAATGCGGTTCACCTGGTCATTTTGTTTGATTGATTCAATCCGGGCGGTCTGCTGCATGCATTCAAAGGAACCACCGGCGAAATCGCTGGGCATGGGAATCAGGTAGTCGTGAAACCGCTGGGACAGGACGGCCGATTCACCCTTGAGGGCCTCCCGGTAGTAGCGGGCGTTCCCCCGGGTTTCGATCTCCGGACAGACGGAGAAAAGCGGTTTTCCCATTACGAATTGGGCCTCTTTTCCCGAGTGAACCCCCATCCACCGGTTCCAGAACCGGATCTTCAAATCCGCATCCACCATGAACACACCCATGGGAGCATCGTCGCTCAACCACTGGGCGGAAATCTTTTCCCAATCGCCCATGGCAACCTACCCCAGTTTCTCAAGGGAACCCAGGAGACGTTCCAGAGACGTGACCCCCATGACGATGAGCAGGTAGCCGGAAATCTCCCGTTCCTCGATGTTAAAGCGGGTATAAATCACCAGCGTGTATTGAATCTCGTCCTTGCCGATGAGCAAGCTGTCCAGCAGCGTCTCCAGATCGGCCAGGTTGAGCCGCGGTACAGAAAAAGTGATCTGCACCTCCAGCATATTGCCGAAGGTGCCCAGGCATGCGTTCAGCAGAATGTTCCCCACCTCGTTCAGGACTTCCCGGTCCGATTCATAGAGCTGCTTTTTGTTCGGATTCCCTTCAGTGAGAAGACGGGAGAGTTTCACTGCTCCCTCATAGTCGAGCATGAGCATGGCGTCGCCCGAAAGGGAGCCGTCGAAAATCTGGTGTACCGTGGCGATTTCGTCTTGAACAAATTCTGAGAGGATCCCCTGGAGTTCATTCATGGGATGAATGGAAACCTTGGGGACATTTAACAGTACCCGATGCTGGGTAAGGTCCGAAAGGGAGGCGGCAGCCCGCGAGAAAGCGATGTTGATGATTTCAGTGAGGCTGTCCTGCTGGCTTTCCGTCAAGAGGGTCATTGGGAACCTCCTTCAAAGGCATCCCGAACGGTGGCAAGTACGCGCTCTGAATCAAAGGGTTTACCGATGAATGCTTTGCCGCCTTTTTCAAGGAAGAGTTGCGTTGTGAATTTCTGAATATCGGCGGATGCACCCAGGACCCGGGCATTTGCGTCCAGTTTGATAATCGCTTCCAGAACGTCCAGCCCGTGCATGCCGGCCATGGTCATGTCCAGCGTTACCAGGTCCGGTTGTTCCAGGGAAAATTTTTCCAGGGCCATGAATCCATCCTGGGCTTCCACCACCTCATGACCACCTTCCTCAAGGATACCGCGAAGCATTCTCCTGGAAAGGGCGGAATCGTCCACAATCAAAATCTTTGCCATTATTTACCTCCTGATGAAAAACGGTTGCCGGTTGCCGGAAACTGGAAACCGGTAACTGTCAACCCCTCTTATTCATCCTCATAAAGATCCAGGTCCGGAAAATGTATTTTGGCGCAATCCGGACAGATGCCGTGACTGAAGTCCGCATCGGTGCGGCTTCCGATGTAGACTTCCATCTGGCTCCAGGCGCCTTCATCATCCCGGATTTTTTTACAGTAGCTGCAGATGGGCAGAATTCCTTTCAGGATCTTCAGCTCATCCATGGTTTTTCTAAGTTGAGTGATTTGCGCTTCCAGGTCATTTTCCCGGATAATCCGTTCACTCACATCTTCCATGTGGGCGATGGCTCCCACGATGCCTTGCGCTGTCTGCAGAGGCGAAATGCTGCCGCCCTGGGGCATGAAACCGTCCTGCTTCGACCCTTCTTCGGGCTTCATGGGAATCAGGTAACGGTGGATTTTTTGAGACAGGACCATGGCCTGCCCCTCCAGCGCCCGGTAAAAATAACCATCGAACTTCCGCTTCAACAATTCGGGGTAGAGTTCCAGTAAGGGACGTCCCAGCACGTCTTCCCGCGAGTGCCCGGAATGAAGGACCATCCACTCGTTCCACCCGGTGAGGACCAGGTCCCTGTTAACGGTGAAGACCCCGTAGGGTGAAAATCGCTCCAGCCATTCCCCGACCCCCTGGACGGTTTCAAGGGATTCATGAAGCGTATTGTTTTTCATAAGCGTCGTAGACGTCATAATTAAACGGCCTCCATAATAGCGTAAGCCATCTGGTTCAGGGGAACATGGCGCTCGCTCAACCCCGCTTCCGAAACAGAACGCGGCATGCCGTAAACCACGCAGCTTTCTTCACTTTCTGTAAAAATGCGCCCGCCGCTTTCATGGATGGACCGGGCCCCTTCCGTGCCGTCGGACCCCATTCCGGTCATGACCACCGCCAGCACCCGGTTTTTAAACACTTCCGCCGCTGAGTGGAAAAGCACATCCACGGACGGTCGATGCAGGGTGTCAAAAGGGCGTGCGGAAAGGTGTGCTGAAATATCCCCGGAAGGAGATTTAATAAATGTGAGATGCCGACCCGCCGGGGCAACAAAGACGGTACCGGGTGAAAACAAATCCCCTTCTTCGGCCTCTTTTACCGTCACCAGGGAGAGCTGATCCAACTGCCGCGCAAAAAGTTCCGTGTAGCCGATGGGCATGTGCAGCACAACGGCCACGGGCACGGGAAAATCGGCGGGAATCCGGGGAATCAGAATTTTCAGTGCATGGGGCCCGCCAGTGGAGATGCCCAGGACAACGGCGTCTATCCCCACAGGTCCCTTTTTCAGGGGGAGGGGTTGGGTCTCTTCGGATTCAAAGGGCTGAATCAGCTTTTGGACGGGCACCCCGGCCGCAGCAATGACCTTTCGTGTCAGATCGTCACTGATTTCGAAAACTTTATCCGTGGCAAGAGCGGTCGGTTTCTGAACAAAATCAACGGCACCCGCGTCCAGGGCCTGCAGCAGCATCTGTCCGGTTTCACTGGCGATGCTGGCCACAACCACCGGAAGAGGCCGGCGGACCATCTGTTCCAGCAAAAACCCCACCCCGTCAAGATTTGGCATGATGAGATCCAGCGTCACCACGTCGGGGTTCAGTTCTTCCACCTTTTCGAGCGCATCCAGACCATCCCGGGCGGTTCCCACCACCTCGATTTGGGGACTGCGGGAAAGCATTTCTTTAACGACTTTCCGGACAAAGGCGGAATCGTCGACGACCAATACGCGGATTTGGGAGGTCATTTTATGTTCCTATAAAGTTAGTGCAAAAGAAAAAAGAGAATATCCAATGTCCAACAAGGAATGTCCAATCACAAAGTTTTTCTTCTGTTCTCCCTTGCCGTTTTTATGCTCGTGACAAAAATACCGATTAATTCATCATTTTCCTGTAGCAACGGCGCCACTTTTGATGCCGGTTTGATTAAATTGGCTCTGACAATCATGCGAAGCCAGACTTTGGTTTCTCGCAGTTCTTTCAACGAAACCTTGATCTTATGAATAAAATCAGGACGGGACTCGGCGGCCTGCGCTTCGCCGTAATTGGGTGCCGGCGATGTTCCGCAACGGATCAGCTGTCCGGCTATATGTTTGCCCACTTTTGTTTTCGGCAAAGACTCCGCAATACGGATCGTTCGAACCGCGAAGTCAATCAACCGATCCTCCAGATCGTAAGTGGGCTTCAACTTGGACATTCTGCGGTTCCTTGTTCGATATTGGATATTCTCTTTTAAAACAAAAATGAATATCCAATGTCTAACAAGGAATGTCCAATCACAAAGTTTTCCTTACTTGGACATTGTGCGGTTCCTTGTTCGATATTGGATATTCGCCCTTATCTTTTAACATAAACAAACGCGCCCCCAATCTCCTCCAACTCAAATCCTGTCCCCAGTTTCAGCAACGATTCCGAGGCCCCGATAAACAGATATCCGGGGCTGGGCATATGCTCATAAAAGATATCAACGACTCTCTTTATACTTTCCCGGGAAAAATAAATAAATACATTTCTGCAAAAAATATAGCTACTTTGTGCAAGAGAAGCGATTTGCGTTGCCGACAGAAGATTGGCTTTGCGGAATTGCACCTTTCCACGAAGCCCTTCATTCATGGTGCATCCGGAGGGACCTTCAGAAAAATAGCGGCGTTTCAGATGCGCCGGCAGGTTCCTGAAGGAGCGGTCCCGATACATCCCCAGAGACGCTTTTTGAAGGGCTGAAGGGCTTGCGTCGCTGCCGCGGATTTCCACGGGAACCCGCTGAAACCAGTTCGCCTCTTCCAGGGCCATGGCAATGGTCAGGGGCTCTTCCCCGGTGGCGCAGGCGGCACTCCAGATGCGGATGGGCTCGTTGGGCCGGCTTTTTGCGTGCTCTGGAACCAGATCGTTCACCAGGGCGTGGACCTGGTCCATTTCCCGCCAGAAATAGGTCTCCTGGACCGAAAGTGCGTCCATGAGACGGTCCCAGTGAACGTCAGCCGCTTCGTCGTATTTCAGCAGGTAATAATAATCGAGGAAAGCGTCAAAACCGTTCTCCACCACCAGGGGAGAGAGACGGTCCGCCAGAAGGTCTCGCTTGTCCTCATCATACTCGAGGCCGATTCTTTCATGGATAAGGTTTTTGAGCAGGGCAAAGGCACTGGTGGAGAGCCCGAGGGATTCGGAATAAAATTGGCTCATAGCCGCTCCAGTGCCTTCCTGGACGCGCGTTTCACCGCCGTGTCGGGGTCGTTTTTGGCCATGACGAGGATCCGTCCCCGGGCCTGCCGGTTGCCCAGCTTTTCAAGGCTCCGGATGACCGAAAGCCTCACCCTGGCTTCCCCGTCTTCCAGGGCGCCGATGAGGTAGTGGGAAGCGGCGGGATGTTTCATGCGGGTCAGGGCATCGATAACGGACCGTTTGACTTCCAGTGCGGGGGCGGAAAGATGCCGCGCCAGGGATGGGACTTCCGTTTCACGAAGGCGTGAAAGGGCGGAGACCGCCATGTCCCGGTGGGCCGGGTCCGCCGTGAGACTGACCAGGGCCGAAATGGCTTCGGGTGAGGCCTGTCCGCAAAGGGCTTCAGCGGCCGCTTCCGCCACCTCATCAAGTTTTTCCGAAGCGGCCACCCATTGCAGGATCTCCGTTACTTCCTTGCCCGGCGCATTGCCCAGGGCCTGAATCACCGCGATTTTCAGGGAAGGATCCCGTACGCGGATGGCGCGAACGAGGGCGGCCGTGGTGTGTGGAGGCCCCACAAATCCCAGGGCCTCAAGGGCAGACCGGGCCACGTCAGGGTCTTCATGGTGCACAAATTCTGACAGAAAAGGGACCACTTCCGGCGCATGACTTCGGCCCAGGGCTTTGAGGCATTCGATGCGCACCTGGGGTGCGCTGTCCTCGGATATCATGCGTTTCAAACGGTCGGAAAACTGAGTGTAACCGTGCTTTCCCGCGGAACGGGCGGCAAAAAAGCGGACCCAGGGGTCCGGATCGCCCAGGGCCTCAAGCAGGGGTTTGCTCGCCGTTTCGCGGTCCAGGTGGGCCACGGCCCTGGCCGCGGCGGCGCGCACCTTTGGGGTATCGTGTGCCAGGGCATGCACCAGTCGCAGGTCGGCTTGTTCTTCTTCCAGGTAAGGAAGGTTCAGAACGGCGGCCTCGCGGACCCGTTCCTCGGGGTCATCAGCCCGTTCCAGCAGGGTCGGAATGCAATTGGCAAACCCGAAATAACCCGCGATTCTGACGGCGGATTCCCGAATCCGGATGTCCTGATGTTCCATAAGCTGTTCAACATCGGCCGCCATCTGCGGGTGCCCGATGGAATTGAGCGCTGAGATGACGGCCTGGCGGACGGAGGCCTTTTCATGGCCCAGCAGGTCCAGGAGGGCATGGTAGGCCTGGCGGTCGCCGATTTTGGCAATGGCTCCGGCGGCAACGATGATATGTTCAGGGTCGGCGCCAAGACTTTTCACCAGGGCCGGTACCGCCTTTGGGTCGCCGATACGGCCCAGGGCCACGGTGGCGGCAAAGCGGATGTCCAGGTCTTCCGCCTCAAGTTGCGCCGTGAGCAGGGAGGTGACGCGGCCCCCGTAACGCACCAGCGCCTCCACCACCTGGGAACGGACTCCGGGATGTCCCATGAGCCGCGTGAGCGCCCGCTCCACGGCGGGTCCTTTCAGCCATCCCAGCACCGTGGCCAGGGCGCCGATCTCGTTTTCCCGGGCCTCGGGCAGCGTGTCCAGCAGGTTCTGGATCCCCGAAGCCTCCATAAAACGGGCCACCAGATCGGAAATATGCTCTCCTTCGTTATACAGTCGCACATAGCGGTCACGCAACGCCGCCAGGGCCTGGCAGACCATTGCCACATGGGGGCCCGGTTCCTTCATGAGGCCCACCAGGGGCGCAACCGCCTCTTCATCCCCCAGATTTCCCAAAAACTCGGCGGCAGGTGTTCGCAAAAGGTCGTTTTTGAGCAACGGGACAAGACGCGTCGCCACACGGGCGTCTCCGATCCGGTTGAGGGCGTCAATGGCCGGAAAAGAGAGATAGAAATCCCCGGATTCCACGATTTTCAGGAGCGGCTCTACCGCTTCAGAAGCCCCCAGTTTTCCGAGAGATTCCGCCGCGTGATAACCGACGTTGGGGTCTGGATCACCCAGGGCGCCCAGGAGCGCGGGCACCGCCCGCTTGTCCCCTTTGTCCCCCAGCAGCTGGACAACATAGATGCGGAGGTCTTCCTGAGCCTCCTTCAGCAGTTCCAGCAGGGGAGGGATCACGTCCACCCGGCTGAAGGTGAGAACCTCCAGTGCACCGTTGAGGGCGCCGAAATTCTCATGTTCCTCCTTCAGGGTGCGCAAAAGGGCCGCAGTGGCTTTGGGTCCCCCATGCTCGATGAGGGTGGCAGCCGCTTCCTTTCGAACACGCCAGTTTTCGTCCGCGAGAGCCTGCACCAGCGGCGTGGCTTCGGACGATGAAACGGTCCCCTCAGGGGCGCCATGGCCGCCTGAGGGTTGGTTTTCATTCTCCAGACGCCGGGTGACGTCCTCCACGGAAACCAGGGTGCCGGAAATGCGGTCTCCGTCCCGCAGGGGCATGATGGTGACGCGCTGCCGCATGTGTTCAAAGCAAGAAGGGGCCGGGGGCGGGCAGGGGATGAGGTAGCGGTGAAACACCGGCGCCAGCACCTCCACCGTCCCCTTTTGAAGCACCTGGTTGAACTTTTCGTCGAGCCCTCGGTCTTCCAGGTCGGGAATGACCCGGCCCAGGGGTTTGTTGTACACCACCTCCGCCGGGAGACCGGTAACCGAAGTGAGCCAGTGATCCCATGTGCGCACGCAAAGCCGGTGGTCCGTGGTGAAAATTCCTAAGGATGGGGGGGATTGATTTTCCATGGCTCACTATAATATCCTTCCCAATCATTTTTCAAGGAAAAAACAGCGCCAGCGAATGGGGCCGTTATATAGGGAATATGGGACGTCTGCACAACCATCACCCGGTTCCCACGCGGGTGCGCGGGAACCAGGGAATAACCAACAACCAATGACCAATAACCAAACCCTACCGTCTCCCCGAAGCCACATCCTCCACCGCGGTAGCCAGTTGCATCAACCGTGAAACGGCTTTTCGGGTTTCTTGTACCCCTTCACTGTTGCGGGTACTGATTCTTTTAATGTCGTTTAACGTTGCCTGAATCATATCTGATGTGCTGGCGTGTTCTTTATTGGCACGCGTGATCAGGGCTATCTGCTTGGCAGTACTCCGTGCCCCTTCGCTGGTCTCCTTTGTGACCCGGGTCTGTTCCGATGTCCCCTTGGCGGCCTGATCCGCTTGACGGCGCATGTCTTCCACCCCTTTGGTGATGTCCACGGCACCCTTAGCCTGTTCGCCCATGGCCTTTGTGACCGATATGACCATGCGCGTGAGGGATTCCATTTCCTTCTGGATCTGTTCCGCCGCATTGGCCTGTTCCGATACGGCCCGGGCCGTTGAAGCGGCGCCTTTACGCATATCTTCCAGGGTTTTGGTCATCTGAGTAGCGCCCACGGCCTGCTCGCCGGTGGCCTGTTTCACCTGCCCGGAAAGATTCGTGGTGTTTTGCGCTGCTTTCACAATTTCTCTGGCCGATTGTCCCTGTTCACCCATGGCGGTCCTCAGCTGCTGGGCGATTTTCTGCATCTGGGTGGTGGCCTGAACGATCTCCCGGGTGGCACTGGTCTGCTCCTCGGTGGCTTTGGAGATCTCCTTAACCTGCATAGCGGTATCGTTCACAGTAGTGGCAGTCGCCTCACCGGCGGTCAGCTGCTCCTCCGTGGCCCGGGTAATCTGTTTGACCATGCGGGTGGTGGCATCCACCGCCTCAAGAATTTTCCGAAGTCCCTCGGAACTTTCCTGGGCCAGCTTGCTCCCTTCTTCCGCCACCCGAAGGCCGTCATCCGATGCCCGTACCGCATCCTGGGCCACATCCTGAAGTCCTTTGATAATCCCTGAAATCTCTGAAGTGGCTTTGGCGGATCGGTCGGCCAGGTTTCGGATTTCTTCCGCCACCACGGCAAAACCCCTTCCCGCATCCCCGGCCCGGGCCGCTTCGATGGAGGCGTTAAGGGAGAGGAGATTGGTACGTTCCGCAATGAGGTTGATGGTGTCCACGATACTTTCCACTTCAGTGGACCGTTTACCCAGATCTCGAATGACTGTGGCCGAATCCTTCATGGATTCCCGGATCCGCAAGAGGCCGTCCAGGGATTTCTGCAGGACGTCTCCGTTTTCCTGTACATCCCTTGAGGATTTCTGGGAGGCGTCATCGGCTTCTTTGGCCAGAGACGCCACACTTCGAATGGATTTATCCAGCTGAGCCGCGCTGGTGGCGGCACTTCCGGCCATTTCGGTGATGCTGGACACGTTTTTGGCCACCCCTTCCGACGATCGCCCGATTTCCTGGACGGAGGTGGCGGTTTCCTCCACCATGGTGGTGAGGTTTTCCGTAATGGCGGATACTTCCTCGATGGAGGCGGCGGTTTCGTTGATGGAGGAAGCGGCTTCTTCGGCTGCAACTGCCAGATCATCGGCATTTTCCGCCACCCCCTTGATGCTTCTGGCCATTTCTTCCATGGAAGTGGCGGTTTCATCCACGGATGTGACCAGGTCTTCCGTATTGCCTGTCACATTCTTCACGGAAGCCGCCATCTCATTAATGGCCCCCGTCACCTCGGTGGCGGAGGTGGCCATTTCCCCTGAGGTTTCGGATACGGTCTGGATGGAAGCCGCCATTTCCTCAATGGCGGCCCCGTTCTCGTTGATGGAGGATAACAGAGTGACCGTATTACCGGCAATCTGTTCAATGGAAGCGGACATTTCGGTGGTGGCGGATACCAACTCCTCCGTGGTATTTGAAACGGTCTCCGCCTGTGACGCGGTCTCCTTGAGGGAAGCGTTCATTTCGGTAATGCCGGTGGCGGCATCGTTCAATCCAGCGGCCTGGGTTTCCACCCCTTCGGCGACCTGATCGGTGATGCGGTTCAATTCCACTGTTTCCCGATTGACATCTCCTATCTGCCGTAAAACCTGTTCCATATCCGAACCCCGTCCCGTAGATTGCGTTTGTGATGATTCCGTATTCATGGTCTTTTCCTCCTTTGTAACTTTCAGATTGTTTCGGCCCGGGCCGTAGGTGCGACTTTAGTCGCACTATTCCGACAAAACCGTCTCTGTGATGTTGTTTTCCGCATTTTCCCCGTCAGGCACCCCTTCCTTGGGAAGAATGGCTTCCGCCGCGGCATTGAGTATTTCCTCGATGTCCAGGATCAGCACCAGGCGGTCGTCCAATGAGGCGATCCCTTTCAGATATTGACCGCTCAAACCGGAAACGGCATCCGGGGGCGGTTGAATGGACGTTGTGTCGATGGACAGGAATTCACGGGCCGTGTCCACAATGAGGCCGACGCTGCGCCCGCTCGATCTCACCACCATCAGACGGGAAGCCGTATCATAGGGGATTTTTGAAAACCCGAATCGACGACGCAGATTGATGGCGGGGATGACCCGCCCCCGAACAAAGACCAGTCCTTCCACAAACTCCGGCGCGTTGGGGACCGGGGTAAATTCTTCCACCATTTCCATCTGCTCAACCAGCCTGCTGGGAACACCGTAATGGGTTTTCCCCAGTTGAAATAGGATATGGGGTTCGCTGGATTGCTGTTCGTTCACCATTTTAATTTACCTCCTTTTTCAAATATGCTGTGC
>Ga0233431_1001447_pt1 | contig 41174 bp, 34 predicted proteins | sample SI_118_April2016_FD_179867 | JGI IMG/M metagenome (GOLD analysis project Ga0233431, IMG submission 179867) | Seawater microbial communities from Saanich Inlet, British Columbia, Canada - SI_118_April2016_200_MG | ecosystem: Environmental > Aquatic > Marine > Inlet | place: Canada: British... | reverse complement strand
AAAGGGAATGCAGCTGAGCTCCAATCTGCAGGTATTTCTTTTTCAAATGATTTATATTTTTGATTTCCTGAAATCTTAAATTTTGTTAAATCTTCTGTGGCTTCATATTTTATTTCTTGTTCGTCTAGCCATTTTAATGTCATTTTTATGTAATCTATCTCGTTTGGACTTACTAATGTAATTGTTGTATCTTCTTCTAATAATGGACATGCAATCAGAAGACTTGAAATATATTGAGAAGTTATTCCCAATACTTCTGTAGAGCCCCCAATCATTTTTCCTTTGATTTTTATTGGACAATAGCCATTATTGTTTATGGATAATGCTTCAGCACCTAATTCGTTTAATGATTTTAGTAATGGTTGTATAGGTCTTGATTGCAAAGATTCGTCACCGTCAAGAGTTACTTCAAAATCGCAAAGTGCTGCTATTATTCCAGTTATTAATCTTAATGATGTTCCTGAATTTGCCATATTAATTATATCTTCTGGATTATGAGGGGTGTGATTAAATCCATCTATTATCCATTCTTTATCATTATCTGTATTGATTTTTGCACCTAAAGATCTGCAAGCTTTTACTGCTGCTAATGTGTCTGCTGATTTTAAAGGATTTATCAATTTAGATGTGCCTTCTGCCAATGAAGCTATTATAACTGCCCGTATAGTATGTGATTTTGAACCTGGAATGGTTATCTCACCTTCTAGTTTTTCGGTCTTTTCTACAACTAATTTCATTTTGTCTTTCTACCTGTAAAAATCTTTAATTGCTCTTTAGCTTGATTGATAAACATAATATCCCCCCCAACTATACGACAATTAAGGGCTTTGGATTCTTTTAAAAGTTTTGTATTTTTTGGGGTGTATACTGAATCGAATACTACTGCATTTTTGTTAATTATTTTCTTTAGTATTTGTTTTTTTATTGGTGTTTTGTTTATATTAGGAACCATACCGATTGAAGTTGCATTTATTATGATGTCTATGTCTTTTAAGATATTTAGTTTTTTTAGGCTGCCAGATTTGCATTTTAGCTCTTTTGCTAATTTCCTAGCTTTTTCCACTGTTCTGTTTAGGATTGTTAGGTTACCTTTTTTTTGTATTATGCCATATCCTATTGCCCTAGCTACACCGCCCGCACCAATCATCAGCACTTTTTTGTTTTTTATCTTTGTTTTTGATTCTATTGCTTTGATTGCACCAGTAACGTCTGTGTTGTACCCTATGAGTTTATTGTTTTTCTTAATTACTGTGTTGACTGCACCTATGTTTTTTGCTGTTTTATCTACTTTATCTAGGTGAGGGATTATTTGTGTTTTGAAAGGGATTGTTATACTCAGTCCGCTGATTATTTGTTTGTAGTTTTTTATGAATAATGCTATGTTGTCTACTAAAAAGTTTATGTAGATCTTATTTGATTTAGTGTTCTTGAAATTCTGATTATGTATGATGAATCCTTTACTATGGGAAACTGGATTTCCAACTAAACCAAAGACTTTTGGTCTGTTTAGTTTATGTATCCTGTAGATATTTTTTAGTGTATCAATATCTAGCTGACCTGGTGCTGATCCATTGCCTTGTTTTGCAAATGTCAAGTAACTGCCCATCAATGGACCCAAGATTCTGCTAATTTGGCCCATTTCTCCCATGCACAAAGCGATTATCTTTTTGTTTTCTTTTTTTGCTTTGTCTATTAAATTGAATATAGTTATGTTGTCGTCTATTGAGTTTGCTTTTGCAGCTATCTTGATTATATCTGGGTTTAATTTATTTATTTGGTTGTATTTTTTTGTTAATTCTTTTTTGTTGGTTTTTTTGAAATTGTGAAATGAAACAATTATTTTTGTTTGTTTTTTATTCTGGATGATTTTTTTAATTGTCTTTTCTCCTGTTGAGATATCTAAATCAATTAAATTTGCTTTTAATTCTATTGCCCTATTGATTAAATTAATCCGATTTTTTCTATCTGTTACTATTGTCTTCTTTTTAGTGCTTCTTATTAATTTTTCAAGATTTTTTTCATTGATATCTTTAATAAAATCTAGTCTTAATTCTATTAAATCTGCTTGTCTAGCTTTTTCAATATCCTTTATAGCTTCTTTTACTGAAGATGCTACTATTGGTATAGCAATCATTTCTATTTGCTCTCTTCTATTGCTTGTTTTATTATTTTATTTGATGTGTGTATGCTATGTTTTGCTTTGCCTATTCTCTCTAATAAAACAAATTCTATCTTACCGCCCACAACTTTTTTGTCTTTTTTTAATTCATTTGTTAGCTTGTTAGAGTTAATATTTGGGACTATAATAGGGAGGCCGATTTTCTTGATTAATTTGTTTTGTTTTGTCAAATCTTTTTTTGGCAATAAGCCTATTTTATTTGCTATTAAAGCTTCAACTGCCATCCCAATTGCAATAGCTTCACCGTGTGAATATTTTTTGTAATTAGTCAATGTTTCTATTGCATGACCCATTGTATGGCCATAATTGACGAGTTTTCTAATTCCTGATTCTTTTTCATCTTGTTCCACTATTCTTGCTTTTATCTCACAGTTTCTTTTGATTAGTTTGATCAATATGTTGGAGTCTTTGTTTTTTATTTTGTCTAGATTATTATCTATGAAACTGAATAATGATTGATCTTTTATCAGGGCGTGTTTTATTATCTCTGCTAATCCATTATTCATCTCTTTTTTTGGGAGATTTTTTAATAATGAAATATCTATGTAAACTTTCTTGGGTTGATGGAAATGTCCAACAATATTCTTGCCAGTAGGTAAATCGACAGCAACTTTTCCCCCTATGCTTGAGTCAACCATTGCAAGCAAAGTTGTAGGTATTTGTATGTAATCTATCCCTCGCATGTAGGTCGATGCTACAAGCCCTGCTATATCTCCGACAACCCCCCCACCTAAAGCTAAGATAGTTGATTTTCTATCTAAGCCAAGCTTATGGGCTTTTTGGATCAACTGAGTGAATGTTTTTAGGTTCTTGCTCTGCTCACCTGCTTTGAATGAGATCAAATCTGTTTTTAGACCTGTTTTTTTCATCAAGGCCAATAGTTTTTTTCCGAACAGTTTTTCTATGTTCGAATCTGTAATGATCAGATAACTATTACCTATTTTGTTTTGTTTCAGGTCTTTTGGAATCTTGCCCAATAGGTCTCTGTCTATTACAATGTTATAAGACTGGTCTATTCTGTTTTTCAGGTTTAGTTTTATTTTTTCCATTTTTTATTTTGTCATAATTTCCTTCCAACTGCTTTTGCTATTGGTTCTACTTCTTTCATCAAGTCGTCAAATTTATTAGGCAGTAAAGATTGGTCGCCATCTGAGACTGCTTCTTCAGGATTGGGGTGAACTTCTATCATAAGACCATCTGCACCACAAGCTACTGCTGCCTTGCTCAATGGAATAACGAAATCGTGTTTTCCAGTACCATGAGAAGGATCTACAATAACAGGCAAGTGTGTTGCTTGTTTGAGTCCAGGAACTATATTTAGGTCTAAGGTGTTACGAGTATGGGTACAAAATGTTCTTATTCCCCTTTCACATAATATTACATTATGATTGCCCTCTGACATGATATATTCTGCAGACATCAAAAATTCTTTTAGTGTTGCTGAAGGTCCTCTCTTTAACATAACTGGTTTTTTACTTCTTCCAACTGTTTTTAGTAGGTTGAAATTTTGCATATTTCTTGCACCAATCTGCAGGATATCTACATATTTTTCCAATAAAGGCAGTTGACTTGCTTCCATAATCTCAGAGATAGTTATAAGGCCTGTTTCTTTTTCTACTTCCTGCATAATTTTTAGACCTTCTTCGCCCATACCCTGGAATGCATAAGGGGATGTTCTGGGTTTGAATGCTCCGCCCCTCAAGATTGTAGCACCTGATTTTTTTATCGCTTTTGCAGTCTTTAGTAATTGTTCTTTTGATTCTATTGAACACGGACCAGCCATCATAACAATCTGCTTGCCGCCGATGGATACGTCACCTATCTCGATTATAGTATCTTCTTTTTTGAATTCTCTGCTTACCAATTTGTAAGGCTTTAGAATTGGCATTACTTTATCTACTGAGGGTATTGCTTTTAATTGGTCCTCACGAATCAAGCTTTCATCTCCAATTGCACCTATTACTGTTCTTTCTACTCCCTTAGATATGTGGGCTTTTAATCCCATCTTTTCAACTTTATCTACTACATGCTTTATATCTTTTTCACTTGTCTTTGGTTTTAATACAATTATCATTTTTTCCTCCTAAGTCATTTAATTGACCTTATTGTTTTTTGTTTTTTTAAATTTTGTTATTATGGGAAAATATTAATTAATATATTATGAATAAACGATGCGGCCTCGAGCTTTAAGAATAAGCTGGAGACCTACCAAAAATAAAAATAGAATGTATTTTCATCTAGTGAGAACTTGTTCAATTTTGTGTTTGATCTTTCTAGATTACTCATTTTGTTATATGGTAGTAGCTACTAGTTTATAAATTTTTGCCTGTTTTGAAAAAAAAGAAAAAAACAAAGCCTTATTTGATAGGCTTCATACCTTTCCAAGCAACATCAAATAAACTATCTAATGCATTTGCAAAGAATGGTGTGTTTACCCATACACCTACATCGTATGTTGGATGTACTTCGTTATCGTCTAATACCATAAATACAAGTTCTTTGCCATCAACTATACAGAATCTTGCTTTGCTATCTGTATGTCTTACTTCTGCTAACCCTTTTAGGTCTTTTACAGATGACATCGAATCTTTTGTTATAGGTGCTGCAATTCTTATTTTTACGCCCCTTTTCTTAATCTTTTCAAATGTCGGTTTTAGACCTTCAACTTTCCTGATAAATCCCTGAGTTGTTGTCATTAGAGTTACATTATTTTCTGCGTTTCTGATTGTTAATTCTAAATGATTATACAGGTTATGTCTGCCCCTTAAGCTACCACTTAAATCTGCAGGCTCTACCAATTCAACGCCTTGTGTATGCAATGTATTTAATTCTGTAATCACTTCTGTCCCTTTTAATTCTTCTAATCTACCAATCCTGTCTTTAGCATCTTCTTTAACATTTTTCTTTACTCTCTCAAGAACTTCCTGAGGAGGAACTGCTAAATATTTTATTGGTTTGCCTAGTTTCATTATTACGAAGCCTTTCTTTTCCAGGCTTTCTAGAACATCGTAACTTCTGCTCCTAGGAACATCTGCTATGTCTGAAAGTTCACCTGCTGTTGAAACTCCACGGCTTAATAATGCTGTCCAAATTTTAACCTCATATAGGTTTAATGAGAAAAATCTCCTTAGCTTGCTTAAAAACTCTTCTTTTACAATCATTTAAATACACCCCCTTTTTTAAGAAGTTTTTACTTCTTATCCGGGTAAAAAAGTAGTACTACTTAATATATGTTACGTTTTTTTACCTCGTTGTAGTACTTTTACTGGTCATGAGTTATATAATATTTTTACTCCTGAGTTAAAACAATTAATAATACTTAAGTGTAACTTATATTTAAATATTGTGTAAAAAGAAAATATAGTTTATGAAAATATTTGTTTTAATCTCTAAGTTAGATGAAAAAAGTATGGTCTTTTTAAAAAAGAAAAAATTAAGATAGATTTATTTTCTATCTTTCAATAATTGATCTACAACAGAAGGATCTGCTAATGTTGTTGTGTTTCCAACATCGTCTTTTCCAGCTGCAATCGCTTTTAATATCCTTCTCATAATCTTTCCAGATCTAGTCTTTGGTAGAGAATCTGCGAATTGCAATTTGTCTGGTTTTGCAATCGGACCTATCTCTTTTCCAACATGTGCTCTTAATTCCTGCAACAATTCGTCGGTTTTTTCAACGCCTTTGTTTACAGTAATAAAGCAGTACAATGCCTGACCCTTTACATCATGAGGGAATGGAACAACCGCTGCTTCTGCAACTGTTTTGTGGGAAACTAAAGCTGATTCTATCTCTGCTGTTCCCAATCTATGACCAGATACATTTACAATGTCGTCTATCCTCCCCATAAGCCAGATATCTCCATCTCCATCTATCCTTGCTCCATCTCCTGCAAAATACATACCAGGGAATCTGCTCCAATATGTATCAACAAATCTTTGATGGTCTCCGAAAACAGTTCTCATCTGTCCTGGCCAAGGCTTTTTCAAAACTAAATATCCCCCTTCGTTAATATCTGCTTTTGAACCGTCTTCTCTGATAACATCTGGTTCTATACCAAAGAAAGGTCTACCTGCGCAGCTTGGTTTCATGGTTATAGCTCCAGGGAGTGTTGTAATTAATATACCTCCTGTCTCTGTCTGCCACCAGGTATCTACAATAGGGCAGTTTTTATTTCCGATATTATCATAATACCACATCCATGCTTCTGGATTGATTGGTTCACCAACAGTACCCAATAATTTTAAGCTGCTTAGGTCATGTTTCTTTACAGGGTCCAGACCAAACCTTGCAATTGCCCTTATTGCAGTTGGTGCTGTATAAAATTGTGTCACTTTAAATTTTTCACAAACTTGCCAAAATCTACCATTATCTGGGTATGTAGGTGTGCCTTCAAACATCAAAGTTGTTGCCCCATTGCTGAGTGGACCATATACAATATATGAATGTCCTGTAATCCAACCAATATCTGCTGTGCACCAGTATATGTCCCCATCCTGATAATCAAAAACATACTTGAATGTTTGAGTTACGTAGGTTAAATAACCGCCTGTTGTGTGAAGAACACCTTTTGGTTTTCCTGTTGTTCCTGAAGTATATAATATGAATAATGGATCTTCAGCATCCATTTCTTCTGCAGGACACTCATCGGATATGTCTTCTGCGCTTACTTCGTCTTCCCAATAAGAGTCTCTCCCATCCTTCATATTTATATCAAGTTCTGCTCTTTTTGCAACTATTACTGATTCTATACAGTCAACTCCTTCTAAAGCATTATCTGCAATCTCTTTTAATGCTATTTTCTTTCCAGCCCTTAGTCCGCCGTCTGCTGTAAGCAAAACCTTGCAGGTTGAATCTAAGATCCTGTCTTTTAGAGATTCTGCACTAAATCCTGCAAATACAACTGAATGCATTGCACCTATCCTTGCACATGCTAAGACTGCTACAGCTGCTTCTGGTATCATCGGAAGATATATGCATATCCTATCTCCTTTTTTTACTCCTTTTTTCTTTAGAACATTTGCAAATCTACAAACTCTTTTGTGTAAATCCTTGTAGGTAATTTTTTGAACGTCTTCTTCTGGTTCTCCTTGCCAAATAATTGCTATTTGGTCTCCACGTTTTTCCAGATGCCTGTCTAAACAATTGTATGCAACGTTGGTTTTTCCACCTGCAAACCAAGTGTATTCAACTTTATCTTTATCCCATGTAAAAACAGTATCCCATTTTTTGAACCAATGTAATTCTTCTGCTTTTTTTGACCAGAATGATTCTGGATCTTTAATAGATTCTTCATAAATCTTTTTGTATTCTTCTTCGCTTTTTACATAAGCTTTTTCTGAGAATTCTGTTGGTGGTGAAATTTTTCTGTTTTCCTGACTTACTGATTGTATTGTTTTTTCTTCTGACATCTTAATACCTCCACGCATTAATTTATTTTAATTTTGTCTAGAAATAGAAAAAACACTGGTTTTTTAAAGTTTTACTATTTACAATTGTAAACTTAGATGAATAAGTTAATAGTTTAGTTTATATCTTAGAATTGATCCTATGCCACCTAAGCCGTCTAATTTTTTTCCACCTTCATGTTCTGAAGATATTATATTTACTGAGCCTTTTGCTGAATCAACTATTTTCATGATATTTTCAATTTTCTTGTATTTTTCCTGCGCCCTTAATTTCAGGATCAAAGAATCAGTTATCATCAATGATTTGATTGCTCCTGCGTTTGCTGCATTTTCTGTGTCTTTTAGACCATATGCTGCTAAAGCGTTTTTTGAAATTTCTGTCAGTAATTCTTCCACTAATGTGATCTCTTTAGATATACGATCTTCATGTAATGCTGCTTTTGTCTCTGGTCTTTTTAATACTTCATCAATGCCGTTTTTTCCTGTTGCATTGCATGTTGCCAATATTATCTTTTTCTTTAGGTCTTGATCTTTTAATTCCTTTAGTAAATCTTCTTTCCAGAATGCTGGACTTGCTACAATAACCTTTACTATTTTGTATCTTTTTACATATTCATCAAGTTTATTTATAATTTCAGGATAGAATTTCCCTTCTGATCTAGTTTCTATATCTTTTTTCTTAACATTACCTTTGATAGTAGTTAATAGATCATAGCCATATTTTTTTAGTAATGCAAAATAAGCTTCTTCCCTATCCATTACAATAATTAGAATTTTAGATATGTTTTCTTTGCATGCTTGTTTTAAGCGATCTATCTGATATTTTAGCCAATTGTTTTTTATTAATGTAAATGTTGTATTTTCTTCTAATGTAAATGAATGGTGTTCTCCTTTTTGTATGTCTTCTGGACCTTCTGTGATTATACCTAATAATCTTAATGTGTTTTGAGTTTTACTGAATTCTATCTTTTCAATTTGAATTTTTATGAATACTGGTTTTTTGATTATTGATTGTTTTCTGTCTGAATCTTGGCCTATCTTTATTTTTCTTATAGTCTTCCCTTTAACATGATCACCTATGTCTATGATTTGGGATAAGTACCATAAGTCATCCAGGTTTTCTACTTTTAATTTTGCTTCTCCTTTCTTAATGTCAAAGTTTATTTGTTTCATAAGGGTCTAAAACAATAACTTTTAGAAATTTAAATAAATTTCTAAACCGTATTATTTTATCACAAGGGGGTAAAACAATAAGTTTATATATAAATTTATTTATTATTTAATCAAAGTTAGAGAATAGTCTAAAATTCGCAAAAAAGGTGATATCATGAAAAGAAAAGCTCAAGGCGGTCTAAATGCTGCTATTCTGGTTGCTATACTTGCTGGTGTAATTATAATATACATATTATTTCTTCCAACTGAAGATAGAAAAGCACTGCTTGAGGAAGAAAGTGACTATACTGGAGGAACAGGTGGAGGCAGCTCAACAGAAGAGTTGATAACGTTGATTTCTGAGAATGTAGGGAGATTAGATCCTGTCGGGAAGGTAAGAGATAAAGAATTGCCTAATGTGAATATATTTGAAACAAAAAACTCAAAAGTATTGGATACTATAAATCCAATATATATAAGGAATGGCTGGTTTGATAAAAAAAGCAAGGTAGTTAAATTTGATATAGAGAATCTTGAGAATACCAATGATGTTATGTTAAGTTTTTCCGTACCTAAGAGGCAGGGTGTTTTATCAATATCACTTAATGGAGAATTGATATATGAGTATAGCATCACTAGCTTAAATGCAAATCCAATAAAATTAAAATCAGGTTTATTAGATGGAAGCAATGAACTAGAATTTAGTGTTAATAGTGTTGGTGCAAAATTCTGGACAACAAATGAATATGCTTTAGAAAGTGTACAGATAATAGGGGATATCACAGATACAAGCAGACAAGAAAGCCAGAATGTTTTTAGTCTATCTGATACAGAATATCAAAACATGGAGAAAGCAGAGATTAGGTTTATACCTTATTGCTTATCTTCAACTGATGTTGGTGTTTTGGATGTTTTTGTCAATAATAGGAATGTGTTTTCTTCTGTTCCTGTGTGTAATGATAGATATGAACAAGAGATGCCGATAAGCGCTTTAAGTGCTGGACAAAATAAAGTTCTCTTTAAGACAAATAAGGGAAGTTATTCTGTTGAACAAATCTTGTTGAGTTTTTCTGAAAAAGATGCCCCTGAAGCTGTGTATTATTTTGAGATCAATGAAAGCACTTTTGAAGACATACAAGATAATGACTATAATGCATTTGTCAGAGTAGAGTTTGTTGATGATGAAGACAGGAAAAGGGCAGATATAAACGTAAACGACCATCTGACAAGGATTGACCAGGAAAGAAAGACGTATGAAAGAAATATCGATAATTGGGTAGAGGAAGGAAATAACTTTATCAAAATAACTCCAAAAACAACTCTAGAGATAGTTGAATTGAATATTGAGTTGGAAGAGAGGTAAAATGGTTTTTTATTCTTATTATTGGTTAAAGTCTAGTTTAAAATTTAATAATTGATGGAAAATGGTTAAAAAAGATGGAAGTGGAGGAAATGATGATCTTAGTTTAGCTGAAAAACTAAGGGCAAAAGTAAATGCTAAATTTGAGAAGAGTCAGGCTGCTGATGCTGAGAAAAGGAGGGGGATTCAAGAAGGTGCTGAAGAAGAAAAAGTCAAGGCTGCTAAAAGGGAGGCTGATAGTCTTAGTTTAGCCGAGAAACTAAGGGCAAAAGTGAGTGCTAAATTTGAAGCGAGTCGGGATGCTGATGCTGAAGATAAAAAAGCTAAGGCTGCTAAAAGAGAAGCTGATGCTGCTGAAGATGAAGCTAAAGCTGAAGGGAGAGAAGCTGATGCTGAAGAAGCTACTGCAAATGCCCAAACTGCACTTGTAAAAGAACAAATTAGGCAGGCTAAGCGAGGTGGATCTGGAAGTGGTGCTGGCGGCGGAGGAAATTTCTTAGCAATCGGGATTATATTCTTAACATTCTTTGTTGCTATTGTTGATTATTTGTGGCTTCATTTTGGTGGATTGGATTTTAATGTGTATTTTAATGCAGTTAAAGCTGGGGGGGTGGGGTTATTATTGACTATCTTGTTTCCAATCTATACTTTAGTTATATTATTAATTTATGAAAGTGTATTTATTGCAAAAGCAAAAAAGTTTGGTTTTTTTCTTATTATGTTTTTTGGTTTGTTATTAGTTGCTAATTTTATTAATAATAGTTTTGGGTCTGGGGCAATCCCCATAATTGGGATTTCATTTACAGCAGGGGCCATAATAGTTGCAATGTTGTTTGCTTCAATTAGGTTTATGGATCAAGAACAGAGAAGCGGATTTTATTCCTGGGCATTAATTCTAGGAACTTTATCTTCAATATATTCATTAGGTGGTTTGATAAGTGGGTGGCATCATCTGATTATGGCTTTTATCATATGGATATTCATATCTCAGGATTCTGGAGATAGGTGGAAGGCTAATTATATTGTTTCTGCTTTGTTAATATTAGATTTTTTTGGTTTTGGGATAATTGGGCATTTTGCACCAAGTGTATTGATAACTAATAGATTCATATTTCCAATCTGGTTTTTGTTTGTAGTTTTCTATTCTGGTGAGCATAAAAATAGTAATTTGATAGCTGGAATAATGTTGATTGTTGTTGTTTTTTATACGCTTGCGCTTGTCGATGGAGTGTATGGTTGGGTTGATTTAAAGGCACAGATACAAGCTAATCCTGAAGAGATAGCAGAAGCAAAAAGTTTTTTTAAGAATTCTCTTAATAAATTCCGTAGTTTTCCTGAACAAGCTAAAGCTGAGCTTAAACGTGGTATTAATGAAGCGTCTGGGGGGCATTATGAGAGTCAAGTAGCCAATAATCAAGATGCTTCCAGTGGGTTGGGGGTGTATCTTGAGAATATTAAGCCAGATAATGAACAATTTAGCGAAGGGGATAAGGTAACTATAGCTGGTGATCTAAAAGCAAAGAATCTGGATCTGAAAGGTCAGAAACCTATAGAACTAGCTCTTGCATGTAAATCTGGAGAGAAGGAAAATGAAGTAATTGGAGAGATTAGGGTATATATCCCAACTAATAATGAAGGCAAATTTGAGATAGAAGATGAATTTGATGATGTTTTTGAATGTAGGTTTAAACCAGGGCAATTAAAGCCGGGTGTAAATATTGTAGAAATCAGTGCAGAATTTCCTTATCCTGTAGTCGCTTCCTTGGATACTTATTTTATGGATTCAAAAACAGCCAGGTCTTTAGAAAATCCCCTTGAACATTATGGTTTTATGGATGCTAAGAATAGTGGAGATTCTTCATATGGTCCTGCAAAATTAGGGATGGGCACCCGCAAGCCACCGATAGGATTAATAAAAGAAAGTGGAGATGTTGCAGGATCTTCATTTTTGGGGATTACATTAGAAAATGTATGGCAAGGTAAGATAAAAGAGATTAATAGTGTTGTAATACATATCCCTGAGGAGTTGAATCTAGAGAAAGAAGACGAAAGAGATAATGATAATAATGAGGTTTATTGTGGGGGGGATTTTAAGGAGTATACAGAAGACTCTTTAGAAGGTTATAATATGTATAAGATGAGGGATGATGTTATAGATAATATAGAAACACCAATTAAAAAATATCAATCATGGAGATGTGGAATAGAAGTAGCTAATGGCGAAATAGCTAATGTAATGGATGGCAGACCAGTAGCACCTTACTCTTATTCTGCTAAAGCAGATTATGTTTATGAGATAAAGAAAACAATCAATGTAAGGGTTAAATCTGTTGCTGACGAAAGAACAGAGCTAAAAGATTGTGAAACTACATGTAAAGATGTTGATGGGTGTGAATGTGATGTTGATGGGTGTGTTGTCAGTAGGGGTGAGTGGATTACTAAAAGTAGCAGCTGTAATGATTATGAAGAACCTGTAGATGAAAGTAATGATGAGTTGAATGCTGGATATGAGGGATTGCCCCAACAGGAGATTGATTGTTTAAATAGTGGAAAGGTCCCTTGGTTTATCAATGGAGAATATAGAAATTGTGTAGATTGTCCATCTGATGGGGAATGCTATCGATATGTCAATTCACAGTATTGTGGTATAGATCCTTGTGGATTAAATTGCAGGTGGAATAGTGGGAGATGTGAAAGTGCTTAAGATTGATAGAATAAAAAAAGTGATGATAATGCTAGTGGTTTTACTATTTATATCTGGTTGTAAGGGCAATGGTGTGACTAAATTCTTCAAAAAAGGAAGTGATTTTAATCCTGCTACTACTAGTGCAGATTTATATAAAGGTAGTAAGGGCTTAACAATGGAATTTCTTGAAAAAACACCATCTGCTGAGATTTTTGAGGGCGGTGTTTTGTTTATCGGAGCTAAATTAGCTAATGAAGGTGCTTATGATATTGATAATGGGTTTTTGTTGTTAAACTTAGAAAGAGATTATATGCAATTAGAACAAGATTCATTAAGATCGCTTACAGATGAAGTGAGTTTTATAGATGATAATCATATGAGATTTAATGTAAATGGAAAGAGTATAGAATATCCAGATGGAGATTATGATGTAATAACTTTTGCTGCAGATGCATTACCATTAAGTAGGTTAGACCCTAGCAGCGAATCGTATGAAGCAGTAGTTTCATTAACTTCATGTTATGAATATCAAACTAGAGCTATAGAGACTGTCTGTATAGATTCTGATGTATATGAATTTAAGAAAAGGGAAAAGGCATGCAAGGTTGAGGATAAAAGCTTAAGTTCTCAGGGTGCGCCAATCGCAGTGACTAAAATAGAAAGTGAGATGCTGCCTACCCGAGAAAATACTGCTATTGTAAAACCCATCTTTATAATAACAATAAACAATGTAGGTGGTGGGAAAGCAGTAAAAAAGAGGAATATAAGAGATGCTTGTTTTGCTGGAACAACTGAATGGGATTTTATTGATATAAGAGCATATTTATCTACTATTGAAGAAGCTAATAGATTAGACTGTAATATCGATGAGATAAAACTAGAAGAAGGTACTGGAACTGTTATATGCACTTATGAAAAAGGATTTAGTGATGATGTTGGTGCTTTTTCATCCCCATTATATATAATTCTTGATTATGGTTATACGGATACTGTGTTTGAGAAAGTGAAGATTAAAAGGATATTTAGATGATAGATAAAATGGAATTTCTAAACCATTACAATTTTACTTCGTAAAATCGTAAGGTTTTTGGAAACTGATGTTTTCTAAACCATTACAATTTTACTTCGTAAAATCGTAAGGTTTTTGGAATAAAATATTCCTAAACCATTGCGATTTCCAGTTTTCACTCAAAATCGCAAAGTTTATATAATAAGATAATAAAAAGAGTATTGTTAAATGGTTAAAATGCAAAAAAAAGGTGTTTCATTAGTTATTCTTATAGTTCTTATATTAGTTGTATCTGGTTGTAATTCAAGAAGAACTGACAAAGGTAGCAGTAGTAATAGGGAAATTGATTATAGAACTGGAACTGATGGATTAGAGTTAGTGCTGCCTGTAGATACCCCTACAGAGATATATGAAGGAGATAGAGATGTTAGGTTTTTGGTAGAGGTAAGAAATAAAGGTGCTTTCCCACAATCAGATGAAATTGGTAATTTTGGAGGTAAATTATGGATAGGGGGTTATGATGAGAATATCCTGACCATATACCCCAGAATAGGGACAAGTATTTCTCAAGGTGTTGAGTTAGTAGGAAATGAATTAGAGGGTAAAAGTCCATATAATGAAGAAGGGGGGTACTCTGCAATTGAATTTAGAATAGATGCAAGGACCTTGCCTGAGGGAGTACCAAGTTATAATCCTAAGTTAATAATAACAGCTTCTTATTTTTATCAGACTATCGCTAATCCTGTTGTATGTATAGATCCTGAACCAAGAAGCACTAGGATAAGGGAGAAGATATGTGATATTGATGATTCAATAAGTGTAGGAAGCCAAGGAGGTCCAATCACGATAACTAAGGTAGAACAAGATGTGACTAGTAATGATTTCTTGTTTAAGATATATATAAGCAATGATGGAGAGGGATTAGTAATAAAAGAAGGAGATATAGGCAACAATCCAAATGAAGGGTATGATAGGAGAGAACTAGATAATGTAGTGCTTGAATGGGTTAGTGCAGGGAATGTGAGAATGACTCAATGCAGACCAAGTATAGGTAGTGATGTTCATCTAATCGAGGATAAAGGTTATATCTTCTGTAGATTAGATAAGACTGTTGCAGCAGAAAAAACGTATGAGACCCCATTGAATATCAGATTAAGTTATGGTTATACCTCCTCTGTAGAGAAAGAGATTAAGGTATTTGAAGAAGTATTATTTAGTTAGAAGAAAAAGATTTAAATATTGGGAAGGTTAAAACTATTGAATATAGGTTATATTGAAAATGCGAGGTGTTTTGAAATGAATAAAAAAATGAGTGTATTGTTGATAATTAGTTTATTGATGTTAGTTGGTTGTCAAGGTGATAATGCTGCTACTACAACAACAAGTTCAGAGTCCCCTTATCTAGGCGGGTCTAAAGGAATTACTGCTGAGTTCTTAGATATGGGCGTCTATAATGATGAAACAGGTATTGAAGAAATATTTGAGGATGAAACATTCCCTATAGAGGTTGAGATAAAAAATCAAGGAGAAGAAGATGTTGCAGCAGATCAAATTACAGTTACTTTGAAAGGAATTGCACTTGGTGATTTTGAAGGCATTGTTGAAGGTGGTGTTTTATCCAATAGTGAAGTGATTGAAAAAATCACTGAATACAATCCAGAAGGTGGAGAAGCTACACTTGATTTTACTTCTATCGGGATAGGGGATGATCCTTCTGCAGATGCTAAATATGATGTACCTTTAAGTGGTGCACATTATGATGTTGGTGTTTTTGGTGAAGTTGTTTATGAATATAAAACATATGCTTCTGTACCTAAGATATGCTTTAAAGAAAATCTTCAAGATGATAATATTTGTGATGTAGATGAATCAAAAACAGTATATTCATCTGGAGCACCAATCCAAGTAAAAAGTGCTGAAGAGAAAAGAGCAGGAACAGGCAAGATAGCTGTTGAGTTTAAAGTTGAGAATGTTGGTGGTGGAGATGTAACTATAGTTGAAACTGATTTCAACTTAAGATATGATCAATTAAGTTTTGTATCCTCAGATGCTGAGTTATGGGAATGTAAAGCTGGTGGAAGAATTAATGAAGGAAGATTTGACTCAGCAGGAAAGATGACAATTGTATGTAAGTTAAAAGCAGCAATGGACGAGAATACATTATATACTAAAGAATTGGATTTAACTTTAAACTATAAATACAGAGAACTTATCCAAAGAGAAATAAGAATAAGAGAGCAATAAGCTCTTTATTTTTTCTTTTATTTTCTAAATTATTTTAAATTTCGTAATAAATTTTTATTGAGTATAAAATACCACCTAATTCAGTACGAAATTTCTAAAAATTCAAACCGACGGTAAATACAAGCCATCTTAGAAGTAAATTTCTAATCACTTAAGCAAGAGTTCTAAACTGTTTAGAAAAGATTGAGGTAGCAGTCAGTTTGAATTATTTTAAATTAGCTAAAGTAAATTGTGCAAGTAATGCTTCTAATTGTATAAATTCGTCAGAGCCTTCTGTTAATCTAAACTCTATATCACCACATTTTTCCATTAAAATCATCTTTTGCCTATTGTCTATATCCAAGTCTAAGATTTGTTTTTGAATCTGTTTTATTATATCCAATCCTGAAAGGCCATAATTAAGCATTGTATCCAGTAATTTGTTTCTTGCATCTACAAATTTGTTTTCTACTGCCAGGTTTAATATATCTTTCACTTCTTTTGGCTCTGCAACAGAAGCTAAGCTATATACTAAGTCTTCAGTTATATTCTTAGATATTGCTGTACAGCTTTGCATTATATTCTCTAATCTCCTACAATCGCCACCTGAAACATCAATTATAGCTTGTTTTGCTGATTCTTCTATTTTGAGGTCCTCTTCTTTTATGATCCTTTCAACTATTTCGTGTTGGTCTTCTTTATCTAAAGGTTTGAACCTAAATACAGCACATCTGCTTTGAATTGGATCTATGATCTTACTAGAGTAATTGCAGCTTAATATGAATCTACAGGTGCTTGTATAGTTTTCCATGGTTCTCCTTAGTGCTTGCTGAGCTTCCCTTGTTAAAGCGTCACATTCGTCTAAAAAGATTATCTTAAAAGGAACGTCACCTATTGCTTTCGTTCTAGCGAAATCTTTTACCTTTACTCTAACTATATCTATGCCCCTTTCATCTGAGGCGTTTAATTCTAAGAGGTTTTGGTGCCATTGTTCACCAAATAGTTTTTTTGCTACTACAAGGGCTAATGTTGATTTTCCAACGCCTGCTGGACCTGCATACATCTGATGAGGCATGTTTTTTTGCTCTACAAATGCCTTTACTCTTTTTACTATCTCTTTTTGTCCTTTTATTTCTGAGAATTCCTTAGGACGGTATTTTTCAGTCCATATTGCGTGTTGTTCTTTTTCAACCATGAGAATATAGAACTAAGGCTAGTTTAAATATTTAATTGTTTTAAATTAATGTATTAATAAAGAAAAAATTAAATGATATCTTCTTCAGCAACGACAAGGAAATCTCCAACTGCTATAACTGCTGAGAATGGGATCAATATGTTATTTTCTCTGTCTTTCTCTAACTCTAGTTTTTCTGTGTATGCTGTAGGGTTTTTTAGTATAAGATGAATCAGTTCACCAGACCTTGTCTCAAAGATTATGTCTCCAACTTCCCCAAAACGTTTTCCAGTCTTGCTCACTACAGTTTTGCTTATTAATTGTTTTGAAAATTTCTTATCTTGTTCAGCCATGATAATCCCCTCAATATACTAAATGATTATTAAAGTTGAAGAGCTCGTCATATATAAACTTTTTGGAAATCATGGATTTACAAAACGGGTTTTCTGTTATTTTTTTAAGATTGTTTTGCCTTTTCCAGACGTTGTTTAAGTTTTGTTTCATCATAACAATCTTCTTTTAAGCCACAAATAGTGCATTTATTCGTATTTTTATCAAAATCTGGTATTTTTTCAGAGTTTATGAGTTGATTTACTTTTTGTATCAGTTCTTTTACTTCTAAACGCATAAATGGGTTTAGGGCTATATGTCTTTTTTGTTTTGTATCTAGGTAATTTACAAAGCCTTCTTTTACTTCTGTATTGAATTTTTCTTCCATCAGTAATGCGTATGCTATCAATTGTATCTTATGACCTTCCCAAACACCTTCTTTGGGGGCTTTTCCTGTTTTTAGTTCAATAGGTACAAACCCCCCAGGATATACTTCTATTTGATCTATTATGCCCCTTAACCCAAGGGTTTTTGATTCTACTCTTAATTCTGATTCTATCTTTGGTGTTAATTTATTCCATAACTCATCTCCAAAAATATTATTTTTTGTCATGAAGTTATGGACTGTTTCTGCTCGTGTTTCTGATTCTGCCAGAATTAGCGTCCAAGTTTGTTTAAATAAGTCCTGAGGAGGTATATTGAACTTTTTTAAGTCATATTTTTTTTGTTTTATTACTTCTAGTAAGAGTTCTCTGTATTTTTGATGGTATTTTCCCATCAGGTCTTCCAGGGTTGTTCCTTTTTTTATGGTTTTTATCAGTTCTTCTTCTGCAAGGTTTATGTTTTCATATACTTTGTGTCTAATTGATCCCTTTATTAGTGGTGCTTTTATTGGCTCGTAAAGTTTTAGGACTTTTTGAAGATAGAGTTTTCTTTTGCAATATAAGTAGCTTGAGAGAGTTGTTACGGATATCATGATTTATGGGAAGGTTTTTATATTTATATGGTTTTTTGTTTTGTAATGGGTACAGACGACAGGTTAAATTTGATAAAACAAGTAGGAGAAGAGATTATAACAGAGGAAGATCTAAAGAAATTACTTGAAGAAAAGCAAAATCCTGTTGCTTATGATGGTTTTGAGCCGAGTGGGCAAGTACATATTGCACAAGGGATTCTAAGAAGTGTTAATGTCAATAAGATGGTTGAAGCTGGCTGCAAGTTTAAGATATTAATTGCTGACTGGCATGCTTGGGCTAATAATAAACTAGGTGGAAACTTAGAGAATATCCAGATTGCGGGCAAGTATTTTATGGAAATATGGAAAGCATCTGGCGTAGATATGTCTAATGTTGAGGTTATCTGGGGTTCTGAGTTGGTAAAGGATGATACTTATTGGGCAAAGGTAATGCAAGTAGCAAGGAACAACACAGTTAAGAGAATTATCAGATGCAGCCAGATAATGGGCAGGAGTGAGAAAGATGCTCTGCAGGCATCTCAGATATTATACCCCTGTATGCAAGCTGCAGATATATTTCATCTAGATGTTGATATTACTCAATTAGGAATGGATCAGCGTAAAGTAAATATGCTGGCGAGAGAGGTTGGACCTAAATTAGGTTATTGGAAGCCTGTTGCTGTACATCACCATATGTTAATGGGGTTAGGACAACCTCCAAAAAATGATCTCTCTGGTGCTGAAAGGGGAATTGAATTGAAGATGTCAAAGTCAAAACCAGATACTGCTATTTTTATGACTGATTCAGAAAAAGACATACAAAGAAAGATTCAAAAAGCTTATTGTCCTGAAGGGATTATTGAGGAGAATCCAATTTTAGAGTATTGTAAATATCTAGTATTTGAGAAGTTTGATATATTAAAGATTGAAAGACCTGCTAAATGGGGTGGAGATCTAGAGTTTAAGTCTTATGATGAATTAGAGGATGTTTTTGCTAAAAAAGAGTTGCATCCAATGGATCTAAAACAGGGTGTTTCTAGTTCTATAAATAAATTAATCGAACCAGTAAGGAAACATTTTGAGAAAGGAAAAGCAAAGGAATTGCTTGATAAAGTTAAATCTTTTAATGTAACACGTTAACTTTGTTCTATTATTGCTAATGTATAATTCTTTGTGAGGTATTTTCTTGATATGTCTAAGATTTCTTTTTTTGTTACTTTATTTATTTCTTTAATATAATCATTGAGAAGATTTGCATCTTTTATACTTTCCCAATAACCTAATTCGTCTGCAAGATCGTGCGTATCTTCATTATCAAGAATATGGTGCCCTATGAGGTAGCCTTTTGCTTCGTCTAGTTCTTTTTGAGTTAAGTTGTTTAGATTTTCGAATTCTTTTAGAATTAACCCTATGACTTTTTTGATATTTTTCTTATCTGTGTTTAAGTAAACGCTAAAAAAACCATTGTCAATAGAGGGGTCGTGGTGAACCCCTACTTCATAAGCAAGGCCCCTTTTGTTTCTGATTTCATCAAACATTCTCCCTGACTGGCCCTTGCCAAGTATTGCTTTTACTACGTCCAGTACATAAGAATCCTTGCTTAACCGATTACTTGTCAAGTAGCCCAATACCATATATGAACTTAAAATCTTTCTTTTCTCTTTTTTTATTGTTATATTATGGGGTTTTGGTTCTGGCGTATTGTTTTTTTGAGGTAATTTATTAGGTTTGAAGATGTTAAATTTTTGTTTTATCTGTTTTATTGTATCTTTTCCTAGGTTGCCTACTATTGAAAGGACCATATTATTTGGAATGTAGTATTTATTGTAATACATGATAAGATCTTTTCTTTTTATGTTCTTTACTGCATTTACAGTCCCGTATGTTGGAAGTTTTGCAGGGTGTTTTTTGAATAGTGCTTTAGTGAATAAAATCCATTCGTGAAATCTTGGATCATCTTTATGCATTTTTATCTCTTTTAGGATGATTTTTCTTTCTTTTTCTACTTTTTTCTCGTCGAAAATCGAGTTTTGAATTATATCTGAAAGTATGTCTAATGCTTTTTTGAAATGCTTTTTTGGGACTTTAACATAAAAACAGGTTCTTTCATTAGAAGTATATGCATTTAACTCCCCACCAATGCTTTCTATTTCGTTGGATATTGTTCTGGAGTTCTTTCTTTTTTTTGTACCTTCAAAAATCATATGTTCCAGAAAATGCGAGATCCCATTTAGTCTTTTATTCTCATTGTTAGATCCTACCTTAACTGTAACTTGCAAAGTTATAGTTTCTGTTTGTTTTTTTTCTAATATTACAGTTAATTTATTTTTTAGGTTTAGTTTTTGCATTTTGGAGTAATTTGCCTCATTAAACATAATATTTAAATATTGACTTTATATATTTTACCTTTAATATGAAAATAAAGGAATTTCAAGAAGTTTTAAAGGAGAAAAAGATTGATTTTTTCCTTGCTGCAAATATAGATTTTGCCAGATTTGATTATGATATGGCTTATTTCTCTGGTTATGGTGGTGTTGGTGTTTTGATAATTCCAAAAGATAAAAAGCCTTTCATGATAGTCAATAGGATGGAAGCCAAGCGAGCCAGGGCTGATGGGTTAAAGGTTTATTCTCCCAAGAGCAAGAAACGGTTGTCTGAATTTACTAATGAGATTCTGAAGAAGAACAAGATAAAAGGCAATAGGGTAGGGATAAATAAAGAGGATTTTACATTATTATTAAAGGATGTTTTCAAGAGTGTTCTTAAAAAATGTAGATTTGTCGATCTGAGAAAAGATCTGTATAATATCCGTGAAGTGAAAACAAATAAAGAGATTGAAATAATAAGAAAAGGGTGTAAGATCTCTGATTCTATCTTAGCCAACTGTTTTAATAATTTTGGGAAGTTTAAGAAAGAGAGTGAGGTTAAGGCATTTTTGGAGTATGAAGCAAGAAAGAAAGGATGTGAACTTGCATTTCCAACAATAGTGGCTTCAGGGGTTAATGCCTGCAAAGCACACCACCATACTGAAGACACTAAACTAAAAAAAGGGTTTTGTGTAATTGATTTTGGTATCAGGTATATGAACTATTGTACTGATACAACGAGGACTGTCTATATAGGAAAACCCTCTAAAAAGGAAGTTGAGATATATAATATGTTATTGGGTGTTCAGAAGAATGCTATCTCTGAGGTTAAATTGGGTCTGAAATGTTATAAATTATTTGATAATGTTAAGAAAGGATTAGGGGATTATGCTAAGTACTTTACACATGGGCTAGGGCATGGTTTTGGCATAAAGATCCATGAATTTCCTAATCTAACAGATGGTTCGAAGCATAAAGTGAAGGAGAATATGGTATTTACAATCGAGCCAGGAATATATCTCAATAATTTTGGTATGAGGATAGAAGATGATGTGCTAGTCACTAAGAAAAAAGTTGAGGTCTTAACAAAGATTAAAAAAGGGTTAATAATCCTAGATTATTAAGACTAATTAGAAAAGAAAAGCTTTATTAACTTTCTAGTTTCTAAAAAACGTAAAATGAAATACAATTTACAAACATTTAATGCGGAAGTAGAATATTATACAAAAAAATTAGATGGCAAAGTTAAAGATAAAGTCATTTTTGTAATTCTTGGTCTAAAACAACGTAAGGCGTTTTTTTCTATAGCGCCCATGTCTAGAGCAATACATAATTTAGGAGGGGATATGCATGTTATGGTCATGGATGAGAGTAATACTAATCTTGAGATATTGAAGGATATATGGTATGCTTATGATGATCTCACAAGGAAGAAGCTAAAAACAAAGAAAGCAGCTGCTTTGAAAGCATTTGTCAGTTCTGTAAATCAAAGGACTAAAACAAAGGGATTCAAGGACATATTCAAAGGACCAGACATCATACTTAAAGCTGAGGATGAAGGTTTTTCAGGAACATTAGAATTGGATTATAAATACAGATGGCATAAGATATACAAATGGAAGGGATTATTGGAGACTGCATCTAAGATATGGAAACAGGGTTATGACCTTAAAAGAGGAGAAAAAGTAGGTGTTGGTTTTGTCTTAATACCTTCTGAAAAGAATACTGAACTGCCATTAGAGGATTATCTTGATTCATATAGCATCACCTTAGCTATGGCGACTGCTGCAAAGAAGTTTAAGGTCAATCTGAGAATAGGGAGTTCTTCTAACAGGTTTTCTTTGTTAGCTAAACCAGTCAGAACTGCAGATTTAGTAACTACACTTAGGGGCTGTGAGTTAAGCAAGGATGTTGATGAAGAAGTATTTGAGAAATATAAGGCATTTTCTGATATAATAAAAATCAATAAAATGGATCACACTCAAGCAGGTTTTGGGATTCATGCTAAAGGGTATTATGGCAAGCATTTTTTTGGTGATGCAATAGGATATCCCTCGTTAGATAAGAAAACAAGATGGAGTTCACCTGGGCAGCTTATGTTAAAAGATAGATATGAACCTCAGACTGCATTTGAGAAAAGGGACCCTATGATGAGGTATGCAGTTACGGAAACATTACCAATAGATATCTTTATTGAGACCTGTAATGTAGATTATAATAAAATAAGAAAAAGAAGTATGGTAATAAGGGATATCCTGAATAAATGCGATCATGTTAGGGTAGTTGGTGAGGTTGTTGATGGTTATAAAACTGATTTTACTGTTAATCTTATCACTAAAGACAGGAAAGTAAGGCGGCTTTTTACTGCTTCTGATTCTGATGTTCGAACTATAGTTGATCAAGAACATTATAAAAGAACAAAAGTAAAAGCAGGAGCGTATGCTAATTTCCCATCTGGTGAAACGTTTGTTACTCCAGAGAATATTCATGGAATGATGGTGGGGGATGTTGTTATCAATATTGATAGGAGTTATATGATACCTGAAAAGTCACCAATAATTGTTGAGTTTAATGGTAATAAGTATAAAGTAATTAAAGCTCCAAAAAAATTAAAAGAAGCTATGATAAGGGAAAGGAATGAAGCAAGGCAAAAAATCAATGACATAGCAAAAAGTGGGAGTTTACCAAAAGAAGTTGTTGATGTCTATAAGAGAAACTTCTGGAATATAGGGGAATTTGCGATCAATACAAATCCAAAAGCAAAACTTTGCAATTATCTTATTGTTAATGAAAAGATTGCAAGGATGATTCATGTTGCTTTGGGCTTAGGGTTTGAACCAGACAGAAAAACAATGTATCATTGGGATATTGTAGTGAATGCTCCACGACAGAAATTAGATATTTATGGTGTTGATAAGAATAAAAAGATACATAGAATACTAAAAAAAGGTGAGTTTGTTGTTTAACAACAAACTTAAGTCCTCCCCACAATCGTACAACCAGATTAATTTTCCCGCCCCGACGGCAGTTCTTGTTTTGTTTATAACTAATAGGAGATTGGGGTGTTTTGTGATTTAGAATGGACAGTTTAGATACTGCTGCTAATAATATTCTTAAGGTTTGTATGGGTTTAAATAAAAGTGAAAGCTTTCTTGTTGTCTATGATAGAAATAAGAAAGATATAGCTGAGATTATTCTAGAAAAAGCCAATAAAATATGTAAAACTGCAAGTAAAATAGAGACTAAAGTTGGGAAGGTTAGTGGAGAAGAGCCACCAAATGACATTGCAAAAGAAATAAAGAAATATGATGTTGTTGTGATGGTGACTACAAAATCTTTATCCCATACTGATGCTCGGAGAAATGCATGTAAGAATGGCACTAGGGTTGCAAGCATGCCTGGAATTTCAATAGATATGATGAAAAGAACTTTGACTGCAGATTATAGCAAGATAAAGAAGAAAAATGAAAAGATACGAAGGGTATTCCAAAAAGGGAATAAATTAAGGCTTGTAACTGCTAAAGGCAGTGATTTAATTATGTATCTTAATAATGAATTATTTAATGATGATGGATTTTATCATAAAAAGGGAGATTTTGGTAATTTACCTGCTGGCGAAGTAGGGTTTGCACCTGTTGAAGGTAAAACTTCAGGAGTTGTTGTAATTGATGAATCTATGGCTGGTTTTGGTAAACTAAATGAAAATATGATAATGGAAATTGAAAAAGGGTTTGTAAAAAATATTACTGGTGGTAAGAAAACAAAAGAATTGGTTAAATTACTTAAGAAATTTAAAGATAAGAATGTCTATAATATTGCTGAATTTGCTATAGGTACTAATTATAAAGCTAAGATAACTGGCAAGATTTTAGAAGACGAGAAAGTTGATGGGACTGTTCATATAGCTATAGGTGATAATTCTAGTTTTGGTGGCGGAAAAACTAATGCACCAGTCCATTTAGATGGTGTTATTTCTAAACCTACTGTATTTGTTGATGGTAAAAAAATAATGGATAATGGTAGGTTGCTTTTGTAAAATATAATGTTTTAGAAATTTCTTATTTCTAAACCATTGTGGATTTACTTTGTAAATCCGGCTGCGTTGAAAATCTCACTACGTTCGGGTTGCCATCGGGTTCGCTTCTTGAAGTTGGTATAGATAACTGACATTCCCCGTAAGGGACATCCCCCTGGTCAGTTTGAAGTGATTATCTATCAAGCTCACGAATTGATGGCAACCTATATTTTCAACGCAGCCTTTGTAAATCCAGAAGGTTTTTAAATGAGGGGGTAATTATAGAGTGTATGACTCCGACAGGGATTAATGATAAGAATGTTTTAGATAGCGTTATTTACAAATATACTGGGAGTACTAATCATTTAGAAGAAGAAAATAAGATATTAAAAGAAACACTGAATAAGTTAAAGCAGGAGATTGATAAATTACGGAATCCCCCATTGATGGTCTGTGAAGTTAGAGAAGTAAATGATAAAACAGCAATAATATCTATACCTAATGGCAATCAATTTTGTGTTAATATTTCTGATGGATGCGGTAAGATCTTAGCAGGGGATATGGTATTGGCTGAACAAAAGAACCTGACCATAATCAAGAAGATATCTACAGCAAAGAAGTTTAATGTTGAGAAGTTTGTGATAATCGAGAAACCAACTATAACATGGGATGAGATAGGTGGATTAGATAAACAAATAATGGAAATTCAGGAAGTTGTTGAGTTACCATTGAAAAAGCCTGAATTGTTTAAGAAAGTTGGAATAAAACCCCCAAAGGGTGTATTGTTATATGGGCCTCCAGGAACAGGTAAGACTTTACTCGCCAAGGCTGTTGCTCAAAGTACTAATTCCACATTTATTGAGATAGTTGGTTCGGAACTTGTCCAGAAATTTATTGGGGAAGGTGCTAAGTTGGTTAAAGAGATATTTGAGATGGCTCGTAAGAAGGCACCTGCTGTTGTATTTATAGATGAAATTGATGCTTTAGCTGCTAAGAGGATGGAAGTAGGGACTTCTGGTGAAAGAGAAGTAAATAGGACATTTATGCAATTACTTGCTGAATTAGATGGTTTTAAAGCGTTGGGTGATGTTAAGATTATAGGTGCAACCAACAGGAAAGATATATTAGATCCTGCTATTGTTCGTCCCGGAAGGTTAGATAGATTAATTAAAGTGCCAGTACCAAACAAAGAAGGGAGAATAGAAGTATTTAAGATTCATTGCAAGGATATGACATTAGATAAAGGAGTTGATCCAAAATCCATTGTTGAGAAAATGGAAGGGTTTTCAGGAGCAGAGATACATGCTACCTGTACTGAAGCTGGATATTTTGCTATCCGTGAAGAAAGAACCAAGATTACAAAACAGGATTTTTTAAAAGCTATAGAAAAAGTTAAGCAGGAAGAGAAGTTAGAAGGCGAAGATTATATGCGAATGTTTGGTTAGTATGATTTCTTTAGGCGTTATGTTGAAAGTATTTTTTGTATAAAAAATGGCGTGTGCTCGTCAGTTACTTTCCGTTAATCATCGCTTTCGCTCATCGGGTGCTCACTAGGTCCTCGCACACGCAATATAGTCAGAATATAACTTAGTTTATAAGCTTATGCCTCCTCAAAAGGTCTTCTAAGACTTCTTGTTTTTCAGAAGCATATGCAAATCCAATTTGATTATAGAATTTCAATAAGTTATTTTTTCTTTTAATGTAAAAACGTCCATGAAACTGTCTACCTTTTTGTTTTCTTAATTGAATGTGGGATGTTGTAATACCGAAATGGGATAACATTACCCTTACTTGATTCATGAATTCTAATAAATTTGGAACATATTTTTTAGTTTTAGATAGAACAAATTGGATTCTCCACCTATTGTCTTGAGGTTTTGCGCCTTCGTTTCCATAAATTATCGATAAAAAGGTTTTTTTAATATCATCTGATCCATGGTAAATCCAATCTGGAACTAAAAATGGTTGAAATACTTTGTTGCCACTAGGTACACCCAGAAAATTGAATAAGGTAGCAAAAGACCCGTTACAAAAATTGACTCTGAAACAATAACATCTGTATTTGAGTTGGAGATATTCATGTTGGAAAATTGAGTTGAAATCTTTTTTAAAAGAAATAGCATCTTTTTCTCTATAAAAAAAGTACCTCATTTGTTGTAAATTCTTAGTTATATGTCCATCACATAATAAAAATCCAAAATTAGCAGTCAAAAAATTCAATATTTTTGAATTGTATGGGTAACTTAGACCATATTTTTTAATGAAATCAAAAGCTTTTATTTTGGAAAAGTCTAATTTGCTGTCAGTTTTTAATTTTTCAAACTTATTTTGAGTTATCATGCCTAAAATCATTTCATTATCATCAAAATCATAAGACAATAAATGATTCCTATGGATTTCGTCTAATTTTCGTTTGTTTGAAACGCTATAGATATACCCTAGATTTAATTGTGTAGGGGTCCGTATTAGCTTGTTTTTAGTATATAACCTTGATATTATGGTTGACACCCGCATATTACTTAAGTTATTATCATAAATCTGATTATAAAGCCCAGCCATAGTCAAAATATCAAAGACAGCATTAGGATTTGACATTAATATGTTTTTGATTCTTTCAGCTTCTGAACTACCTGAATTTAACTTACAAATCTTTATTTTTTGATCTTCTAAATCCATTTCAAATCACCTTATTTTTATTTCTTTTTTATTTATTTCAAAAGAAATCAATGTGGTGTGAAAAAAGATGCTTTGGAGCGAAACTGCATAATTGATTTTATGCTAAGCGGAAAATCATTATTTAGGTGTTTTGCGTAGTCTCTTTTTTACATTAAGTGTAGATTTAGTCCTTTATATACCCTATGGGGGTGTCTGGCAAGTGGCAAGTGAGAATGTATTTTAGCTTTAGAAGGTCTGAAATCCTTAAATTTTAAGGAATCTCACTTGCCAAAACCACTTGCCAAATAAGGGTAATTAGGTATTAGTTGGTTTAACATCGGGCTTATGCGAAGTTCAAATCCCCTCGTGAGAAAAATCTCCCTCTGCTTGCGAGAGCTGGAGATTTTTCGATACAGAGATGGGATTTGAATTTGGGAAAATTCTGGAAATTGCTTGGCAATTTAGCGTAAGCGACAGAATTTTCCACATAAGCCCTGTTAAATCCTTTTCCCCTACGTAGTGGGGGAAAATTTCGTCCGAAAAGTCGAGAATGAGTCCGTCTTAAAGCCCGAAGGGCAATCCACTAAAAACATCAAGGGCAATTTCTATTTATCAAAGCCGAAGGCTCTTCAGAATAAAGAATCAAGGGGTCGCCGTTCAGAAACATTTAAATAGATAATTCCCTAAAATAAATAGTATGATAAAAAAAAGAGTTGTATTAAATGGAGTTTTTTTAATAATTATGATTTCTTTCTTAATAATTCCTTATGTTAATGCTAAACATATAGGTAAATGTCCTAATGATTTACAAGTAATAAATCAAAATACAGGTGAATGTTGTCCATTGGGTCAAATTATAAATCCCGAAAGTAAGTGTGTAGATCCAAAACCAGAAATAATCTCTTTCGAGATAACATCTGCTCAAGAGTTCATAGTTCGAGCAAAGGGTTTTGGCACTACATCTATACAAGTTCCTGCACCAGGACCGCTATATTTAATTATGAATGGTTTTATTGTTGGAAGATCTGTTGGGATAACTAGTGGTATGAGAGGATATTCTGCCGATACTGATGAAGTTTCTTTTCCTATAACTGAGGAAATGATTTCAATAATAAAAGAAGGTGAAAATTCTTTGGTATTATTGGATATGAGGACAATATATCGTAATCCTGAGAAAAATGCTGTAAGAATTAAATTTAATGCAAAAAAAGAAGAAAATTTAATAGAATTAGAATCTGTAGATTACACAAATGCAGTAATTGGACAGTCTATGATGGATACATGGGAAGGAAATTTAAATCATTATCTTAATATTGAAGTAAGAGGAAAAGATTTTGATGATTTCTGTAGTTTTAATGATTTATACATAAATGATAAATTTGCTAAAACTATAAGAACTGATTATGGAAGGATTTATTTGGATTTAACTGAAGAGTTAAATGTAAAACTTAATGAAGATAATATTCTAGAACTTAAAGAACAAGGAGGAACTGAAACACTTATTGCTCATAAAGTATTAATTACAGATAAAGGGGATGGAATTAATAAATTTATTTCAGTTATTCCAGATTATGGTAATGTTGGAGAGGAAGTGGTAATCTATGGAGACGGTTTTGATCCCAATAAGGGATTAATTATCCAACAAGGATATGGGGGTGTAACTGGATGGAGAGATATGAAAATAAAAACTGATGAATATGGTAAATTCAAAACAAGTCTAAAAATTGATCCACCTCTTCGAGGATATTGGTCGGGTATAGTTAATAATTTCTTTAAAGGCATTTTTAAAATATTTACGTTTAAAAAAGAAGGACGAGATATTACAGTAACTGAAGAAAGATTGGAGAGTGCTTTAAGTAGAATGAATATCAGGGTTAAATCAGAAGGTATCGGAGCAGGTTTTACACTTGTTAGAGATAAAGAAGAAAGAATTTGTGAATGATTAAGTATATCTTCTTCTATGAGTTATTCAAGGCGACCCCCTTTTTGTTTTTTAGAAATTACCCTTTCAATAATTAGGACTCATTCTCGATTGAGTTTAACTAAGGTTAAACGAAATAAAAAGAGAATCATAGCACCTTAAAATCTATGCAAAGCCTATAAATACCTGGACCGAACTGACCACATTTTGTTGTAGAAATAATCTTGAATTTCTTTTTTGTTGTTTTGCATGCTTTGTCTATTTTTTCTTTTGCTAAATTGAATTCGTTTTCATGCAAGAAATCATAAAAATGAATTATTGTGCTCTTTTTTGATGCTTTTAGTGCAGTAACAAGGTATTCCTCTGCGCTTCTTGGAAGGGGCATTAATATCCTATCAAACTTCTTTTTTAATTTAGGTGTTATTTTTTTTACGTCGCCTTTGTAAAGTTTGATGTTTGTTATTTTGTTTAATTTAATGTTTTCTTCCTGGTATTTGTATGCATCAGGGTTTATTTCTATTGAATAAACTATTTTTGGGTTTTTGTTTTTGGCTATAACTATGCTATAAGGTCCAACGCCGCTAAACATGACTAATACTTCTTCATCATCCTTAATCTGCTGTGATATTCTTTTTCTTTCTGATGCTGACCTGATGGAATAATATGTTTTTTCTGGATTTAGCTTTAATCTTATGTTGTTTTCTTTTAGTTCTGTTTCCTTTCTTCTTTTACCTGCAATTATCTTTAGTTTTGGTGTTCTAAATATTCCTGAGTATTTTTTTGTTTTTTTTAGAACTACATTTACCTGGTGATTTATCTCTATTAATGTTTCTCCGATAAGTTTTTCTTTGTTTTTTAATTCTTTAGGAAAATCTGAGAAGATCGCTAAATCGCCAACTGTATCAAATGATGTTGGAGCTAATTCTAGTTGTTTTTTTGTCAGTTTATTTTTTAATGATTGTTTTAAGGTTGTCATCTTGTGGTTAGTTTTACTAATTGAGTATATTTAACAGCTACGATTAAACATAATAGGGTTAAGATACCTGATATTATAAAAGGATATTGGTAGCCATATATATCACCAATAGGACCAAATATAAAAGAGCCTACAAATCTGCCCAATACTGTAATAGTTAATATGGCCCCTGATGTGCCGCCAATTCTTTCTGAAGGGAAATGGAAATGAATGCCCAAGTAAATAAACATGAAGAGAATTGCATCACCAAGTTCATGCACTAATCTTAAGGTATAAGAGTAAAATACAGTAGGATAGACAAATGCAATGTGACCCAAGCCCGAAAGGATCAATCCAGTGTATAATATTTTAGAAGTAAATACTTGTTTTTTTGAGAATCTGCTCACAAAATAGATTAAAAAACCATATAAAATCCACATACTGCCCAAGTATAATGAAAGAGATGTTTGAGATAATTTGAAGTTGTTTTTTAATAAGAGGGCATATGATGTTCCTTCTGCACCCCAATGTAATGTGAATATGAATATAATGATTATGAAATAAATGATCTCTTTTTTCCATAAATCGCCTTTGTAATGTTCTATGCTATATTTGAAGGTGTCTATCTTTTTTATGAAAAAGCTGAATATTGTTGTGATTAAAAATAGTATGGATAGTGTAAGGAATATATTTGTAAAATTTGTTTTTGCTATGAATAAACCGCCAACTAATGCCCCTATCCCAGAAATTACTTGGATAGTTGAGTTGAAAATGCCTAGTTTTCTTTTTGCATTTTTTCTTTTTATCAGCTTTAAAACAAAGCTTGTAAGGGATATATTTGATATGTTGTTTCCTAAACCACCTAAAGTGAACAAGAGCAGGATAATCCAGAAATTTTTTGAAGTTGAAAGCCCGAAAGTGTAAACAGTCAATAGCATGAAGCTGATGATCGAGAGATATTTTACAGGATATCGATCACTAAATAATCCAATTAAAACAGAGGATAATAAAGAGGTTACTGCAAAAACGGATAATATAATGCCTATCTGAAATCCAGAAAATCCAATATTTGCAAAGTATATTGGAAGAAAAAATATAACTGAGTTTGTTAGGAAATTCTTTATAGAGATTATAGTAGTAGGCAATATTAATGGGTTTTTGGTATTGTTCATTTTTTAGAAAAAATCGCCTAATCCTTTTTGTTTTATTAAAAATTTCATTTTTAATGCTCAGAAATCTGCCAATGATTTCTGTTGTTTGCTTTCTTTTTCTTCTACCAATTTCTTTATGGTGTTATTTACCCGTTCTTCCGAGAAATCGTGGTTGTCTACTAATATTTTCATTATCTTTTCTTCATCAATGGTTTTCCATTCTAATCTGTAGTTGTCTGTGGTGGGCATGTTTTTTATTAGGTAGAATACATCTGTCCAAGGGAATTGGAAATGTTCATCCCATTTTGTTTCTTTGAATAGATTGTCAAAATCTGAATTGTGTTTTTTTACTAGTTTTAATGCGTTTTTTGGACCTATGCCTTTTATCCCGCCAACATTAAAATCAGTACCTACAAGCATAGATAGTGTTATTAGTTGATCGTTGTCTATGCCTAAATGATTCAGGTTTTCTGCAAGATCTATTAATTCTGGTTTTACTGATTGGTATGCTAATTTGCTTGTTTTCTTTCTTTTTCCGATAAGATTTATATTTCTAATCAGTTTAGGTGATCCAAACATCAAAACATCCGCATCGTTTGTAGCGACGGCGTATGCGCCTTTGTTCTTTACAATATGAGATGCCTGGGCTTCTGCTTCTGAAGGGGAGTCTATAACTGGAATTCCAAAAGCATCCAGAAGATTTTTTGCTTCTTCAATCATGTCTTTTGTTAATCTAGTAGTTCTTGCTGCATATTTTTTCATATCATCTATATTTTTCTTTTTTGCTGCTTCTTGATATAGGTTTTCTGCTTTTATTTTCAGTGCTTTTCTTCTCTCCCTTTCTTGTTTTTTTAGGTCAGGGGTTTTTCCATCAAAGCAGAATGCTAATTTAATGCCTTTAGTCATCAGTTTGGGTATTCTTGAAGAAAGACCTATTAAGTGTGAGGTAGTGTTTCCGTTTGAATCTGACAATAAAGAACCATCTGGCTGTCTTATTGATGAAAGGAATTGATAAAGCCATAAGGGGGCATCTACGACTAATGTTTTTCCTATCAATGAATCTAGTTCTATCTCGTTTTTTATCAATAAATCGTTTATTGCTACGCCCATTCTATATTGCCTTTACGCCCATCCCTTTAAAATCTTTTTGGAGCATCTCTTTAGATTTCTTTGTTAAGTCTCCATTTGTTAAGAATAAGACAGGTAGTTTTCTAAGTTGGCCCTGTACAAATGCAGATGCCAGGTCTGCATCGTTTATCTTTTTCTTGTTTTTAGTCTTGCAATAATATTCCAGATTACCGACGGCAGAAGGAACCTGTATAATAAAGTCTATTTCACTTTTTCTGATTATTTCTTTAGATAAAACAGTTATATTGTTTTTAACAAAGTATTTTGAGATTTGTCCTGTGAAATCATTTCCTAATTCTTTGGTTGGTTTTTTTGGTTGTATTGTTTTTTGTACTTCTTCTTTAGTTCTTTTGGGTTCTATTTTTTCTATTGGTTGTTGTTTTTTAGTTGTTTCAACTGGTTTTTTTGGTTCATGATCTTGGGGGGTTTCCTGTTTAACTTCATGTTTAGGGGGTTGTGATGATTGGGGTTTGGGGATTGTCAGTTTTGGTTTTGAATCCTCTTGAAATAAGGGTTTTATCAGGTTTTCTGCTTCCTGATTTGTTAATAGATACCAACGCCAAAATATCTCTGAATTACCTTTAAAATTTACCTGTAATGGAACTGCGTAATCTTTTATTGCCCTTAATGCAACTCTTGTTAAGGGATCTACTTTAGAATCCTGCAATATCTTTTTTTGAGATAATAGATCATATGCCCTTTTGTCTTTCTCATTCAGATTATCTGAAAATTTCTGCAGTTGAGATTCCTGACCAGGCAAATAGTATAATGGGGATCCGCCCCCAAATTTAACATTAGAAATCTTGACTTTCTTGTTTGAGCTTAATTCGGATAAATGTGCTGATGCTATCAGTATGTTTGAGCCTATGTGTTTTGCTACATCTATTGGGAGAACAGGTCCTTTTTGTTTTATAAATTCCAGAATTTTGCCCCTATTGTCTTCCATGTTTTGAGATAAGTTAAAGAAGTTTATATAGTTTATTATGCGTTTTTACTTCTTGTTGAGGACTAGGGCCGTTTCCATGCGACTTCATAATAAGTTACGTCTGACTCTTCATCAACTACACCCAATAATAATTTTTTTCTTGTAGAATGTGCAACCCTGTTTTTTGCAGAGAATTCATGCCAGGTTAATGTTGATGCTTCGTGTACTGGAAAAACAATCCATTTTGCATGGTCTTCCCCTGGTTTAACTCCCCGATCATAAACCCTGAAGTCTGCTCCGAATTTTAATGCTGTTTTTATTATATATCCACGATTACGCATATCTTTGAAAACAGAATACCTTATCCAGAATTTTGGTTCTAGTTTCTTTGCCTTTTTTAGGAATTTTTCAAAATCAATCTTTTTATTTCTACCGTCTAAAACAATCAATCTTTTCTTTTCCATCAAGTAAAGTGATTCTAATAATGAAAGCTGTACCTTGCCATCATCTAACATGGTGCCATATCTGCTTTGATTATAGAGTTCTCTAGCTTCGTTTGAATTTTCAGTTATAGTCCGCTCTTCTGAAAATGTGGATTTAACTGGGTCTTTTTGAGAAGTCTTTGACTTATCTAAATCTTCCACGTTTTCCTTCTGTGGTTTTTTTAGTTCTTGTATTTCTTCTTTTTGTGTTTTTGATTTTTTTCTTTTAGACATATTCCTTTTATTGTTGATTTGATGTTTAAAAATGTTTTGGAAATGTTTGGCTGCGTTGAAAATCTCACTACGTTCGGGTTGCCATCGGGTTCGCTTCTGGAAGTTGGTATAGATAACTGACATTCCCCGTAAGGGACATCCCCCTTGTCAGTTTGAAGTGATTATCTATCAAGCTCACGAATTGATGGCAACCTATATTTTCAACGCAGCCGGAAATGATTATTTTTCCGCTAGATTCATTTGAAAGTTTATTCTAAAATTTCTAATTAATTTCTTTGAAAATTATTTGAATTTTCAAATAGATTTAAATAAAGTAGCACATTTTATAGAATGAAATGGAAGTTGTAATTTTAGGCACTTCATCGATGGTGCCGACAAAAGAAAGGAATCAGAGCGGTGTTTTTATTAGATATAAGAATGAAGGTATATTAATCGATTGTGGTGAGGGGATGCAAAGGCAGTTTAAGCAAAAGGGCATTCCATTAACTAAGATTACTAAGATATTAATTACTCATTGGCATGGGGATCATGTTTTTGGTTTGCCAGGTGTTTTATCTACATTAGGTACTTCTGAGTATAGTAGAACATTGCAGATATATGGGCCAAAAGGAACGAAAAAGCAGTTTGAAGCTATGTTCAACGCATTTGTGTTTGATAGAAAAGTTGAAATTGAAATCAAAGAAATTTCTGATGGAATCATTTTTGAAGGTAATGAATTTTGTTTAGAGACGTTGAAACTGGAGCACGGCATTCCTTGTTATGGGTATAGTTTTGTTCAAAAAGATATAAGGCATGTTGATGCTAAAAAAGCAAAGAAATTAGGGGTAGTAAATGGTCCACTCATGGGTAAATTGCAAGATAATCAACCAGTCGTTGTTAATGGTAAAAAGGTAAATCCAAAAGAGGTTACATATATTGAAAATGGCAAGAAGATAACAGTGATAGCAGATACTGTGCCATGTAATAATGCTATTAAACTAGCAAAGGATGCTGATTTATTGATTTGTGAATCTACATACAGTTCAAAGCTAGAGGAAAAAGGTGAAGATTATAAACATATGACTGGGAAGCAGGCTGGGTTGATTGCTAATCAATCAAATGCTAAGAAATTAGTGTTGACTCATTTCTCAGCTAGGTATAAGACAACTGAAGAAGTTGAAGAAGATGCAAAAGATGTTTTTGATAATGTTGTGGCGGCAAGAGATTTTATGGTGTTTAAAGTATAATGTATATTTATAGGTTTTTTAAATCTCAAAAAAGGTTTTGGTAAATGAGCAGGAAAAGTAAAGGGATAAATGCTGAAAGGGATTTGATCCATAAGTTCTGGGCTAATAAATGGGCTTCTGTTCGTATTGCAGGTTCTGGTTCTATGAGGTATCCTTCTGCAGATATTTTGGCAACTAATAAATTGCGTAAATTGGCTATAGAGTGTAAAACATCAAAAGATGCCAGTAAGTATATTGAGAAAGAAGATATTGAACAGTTGAGGGAATTTGCAGAGTTGTTTAATTCTGAAGCTTATGTTGCTGTTAAGTTTAGTAAAAAACCATGGATGTTCCTTACTTTAGAAGATCTTGAAGAAACAAATAAATCATTTATGATAAATATAGAAAAAGCAGAAAGAAAAGGAATATTATTTGAAGAATTAATAAAAGATTAATAATAAGAAATAAATAATAAGAAATTTTGTAAATCTAATGAGATAGACAAAATTTCTTTAGTTTAGTAACAGAAAAAGCTACGCTTTTTCTTAGTTTAGTAAAGTTGAAAGAACTTTATAAACAAAGTTAAAAAATTTGTTTTTATACTTTATAAACAATTAAAAAAGATTAAGAAAAAAGAAAATTTATTTTCGCTTTCTCAGCTTTTTTTCGATCTTTAGCTCTTCTTTCATTATCTTACCAATAACGTTCTCAACATGCATCTCAATCCGAGCTATCCTTCTTTCCATTAAGACTAAAATCCTTAATGAATACACAATTGCCGCTAGTGTGCCAACAACTATAGCTAAAGTAACTTCCAAAACGCCTAAACTCATTTTTTCCACCTCTTTTTTAATATAAATATCAATTGAGTATATATCATAATAAGTAGTATATAAAACCTGCGGTTTTAGAGACCTATATGGGTCTTTAGACCGACAAAAATCCAAATTATTTCTTTAGAAATGAATTGAATGATTTATCTAGAACACTAGCAAAAAACTCTGTGTTTGCCCAGATTGCTATATCATAACTTGGATGTACTTTTTCATCATCCATAAGCATAAACAAAATCTCTTTGCTATCTACAATGCAAAATCTGGATTTTAGATTTGTTTGTTTAATCTCTGCTATTTTAGATAATTCTTTTAGTTCTTTATTATTAGGGGAAGCTATCCTTATACTAACCCCTTTTTGGTTTGCCGCTATTAAATGTTTTGAAAGAGCATCTCTTTTTCTGATTGCTCCATCTGTACTAGTTACGATGGTTATACTCTTTTTTGCGTTTTTTATCATTGTTGCTAAATGATGGTATATGTTTTTTCTGCCCCTTATTGCACCAGTTAAATCTGTTGGCTCGATTAAATCTAAGCCTTGAGTATGTAATACATTAAGTTCATCTAGAACTTTTTCTGTTTTTAATTTTTCAATAAGCTCTAATTGCTGTTCTGTTTGTTCCTTTACTTTGTTTTTTACTCTTTCGATTACTTCTTCTGGTTTTACTGCAATATATTTAATCGGTTTTCCAGGTTTTACTAAGATAAATCCTTTCTTTTCCAGGCTTTCTAGAACATCATAACTTCTGCTTCTAGGAACATCTGCTATGTCTGAAAGTTCTCCTGCTGTTGAAACCCCTCTTGACAGCAAAGCAGTCCATATTTTACTCTCATAAGTATTAAGACCAAAGTCCCTTAGTTTATTTAAAAAATCTTTTTGAACTAACATAAATTTCACCCTCACGTTTAATTGATTAATAGAATCATTTGCCAATATATAAAGCTTTCTATTTTTTAACCATTTTTGAGTGACAAAAACATAACAAATGAAAAGATTTATATATATCATTTAAAATACATAGCTGTATGAAGAATTCCTATATGGTACAAAGTATAAGTAAGATTTTCTTAGCTATAGGGATAATTACAATCATTATATGTTAAGCTACCCTCCTTACTTAGGAGAGAGTAGCCATTCTTTGAGGTTCAAAATGAAACTGTTTGATACAACACTAAGAGATGGATGCCAAAGTGCAAATGTAAATTTTTCAGTAAGAGACAAGCTTGAAGTAGTTAAAGCTCTGGATGATTTTGGTATTGATTATATTGAACTTGGGTGGCCTGCTGCAAATAAGAAAGATATGGATTCTTTTTTAGAAGCTAGTAAATTTAAGCTAAAGAATGCTAAATTAGTTGCATTTGGAAGCACAAGAAGATTAAATGTAAAAGCTAGTGAAGATCATAACCTAAAAGCTATACTTGACAGTAAAGCTAAAGTGGCGTGCATATTTGGAAAAACATGGTTAAAACATGTTGAGAAACAATTAAAAGGGAAACCAGAAGAAAATTTAGATGCGATAAGAGATAGTGTAGAGTTTTTGAAGTCAAAAAAGCTAGAAGTAATATATGACCTTGAGCATTTTTTTGATGGGTTTAAAGATAATAAGGACTATGCTTTGAATTGTATAAAAGAGGCTGTTTTGGGTAATTCTGATTATTTGGTTTTGTGTGATACAAATGGAGGTACGCTTCCTAATGAGGTAGATGATATATTAAAAGAAGTTAATGTGTTTTTGAAAAATGCGAAATTAAAGGCCAAATTAGGTGTGCATTTCCATAATGATTCAGGGGTTGGTGTTGCTAATTCATTAGTGGGTGTAGATAATGGGGTTGTCATGGTTCAAGGGACAATAAATGGTTTTGGTGAGAGGGCTGGAAATGCTGATCTGTGCCAGATAGTCCCTAATCTAATATTAAAAAAAAGAATTAAAATGGGTAAAGTTAAGTTAAGAGAACTTACAAAATTGAGCAATATGCTTTATACTTTAGCAAATATAAAGGCAAATAAAGGGCAGCCGTTTGTCGGTAAGCATGCATTTTTACATAAAGGTGGTGTGCATGTGGACGCTATAATGAAGGGTGCTTCTTATGAGCATATAGTTGCTGATGCTGTTGGAAATAAAAGAGATATAGTACTTAGTGATCTTTCTGGAAAGGCCAATGTTGTTGAAGCTTTGAAGAAATTTAATGTTAAGGTTAGTAAAGATGATCCTAGGGTTAATGAGATGTTAAAGAAATTAGAGAAGTTAGAACAAAAAGGTTATGATGTTGGAAATTTATCAGCTGAACAATACCTATTAAAGGAAGAATTTTTTGGTAGAGGTAATGTTTTTAATATAGATGAATGGAAGATTTTATCTGAACAAAAAAATGGTGAATTTTCAGAATGTGTACTACGAGGGCAAATTAATGGTAAAGATATAGAGGTTGTTGCTCCTGTTAAAGGCGGACCTGTTGATGCTGTGTATCATGCTTTGAAAAAGATGGTTGAAGTAATGCATAAAGATGTAGGCAAAGTTGAGTTGGTTAATTATAAGGTTATGATAGCAGAAGATAAGGGTGCTGAAAGTTCGGTAAGAGTTTATATCGAATTCAGGAGCAATGGTGATGAATGGGGGACAGTAGGTGTTAGTACAAATATATTAGAAGCCTCGCTTGAAGCTATAGAGAAAGGTTTTAGGTATTATTTGTTGAAGAAATTGTGAAGGAATAATCTTTTAAATAACACCTAATTCTTGATTAAAATGGCAATTGATGATTTATCTGAAAGTACGCCCCTGAATGATGTTGAATTGAGGGTTGCTGAATTATTATATGATGCAGCGCCAGAGGACATAGGCGATTCCCCATTTATTCCTGCTTGGTCTGAAAAAATAGTAGAAAGAGCATATATATTGTATTCTAAAGACAGTCTAGAGGGTTCTGAGTCTCTTGATGCTATGGGGCAATTTGTCGATGATCATATGATATTTGAAAGGCTTAGTTGGATGGGGCGTTTAGAAAGCAAGGGTGTTTATGGTTATTCAAGTGTATACCAACCAACGTTGTATACAAAGAAAAAAGGCATTGAAAACGCAGAAGATCTTGCTGCTAAGATAGCTCAAGAAAGAATATAAATCAAAAACAGAAAGAAATTGGATATAGTTCTAAACAAAGTTATTCTTTGATTGGTTGTTTATAAACCCACATATTTAAATAGTTTTCTGCTTTATAAACATTTATAAATAAAAAGGTTAAATACGCCTTTTTATAGCTTTATTTAAAAAAAAGAGGTTATTGGGGGTGCCATTATGGCTAAAAAGAAAGAATCTAAGAAGAGAGATATAAAAGTAGTTAATATAGTTGTTTCCACTTCATTGGAACATGATATACCTTTAGAAAAGATGGCGGCGACCTTAAGTAACACCGAATACAATCCAGAGCAGTTTCCTGGACTTGTTATAAGGATAAAGGAGCCAAAAACAAGCGCTTTAATCTTTAGTTCTGGTAAGGTTGTATGTACTGGTGCTAGATCTATGGACAAAGTTCATGAAAGTATTAAGAAGATAATTAAAAGTTTAGAAAAGATAAAAATAAAGATAACTATAAAACCTGAAATAAAGATTCAGAACATAGTTGCTTCGGGTAGTGTTGGTATGGACCTTAATCTGAATGTTCTTGCTATGAAGCTAGAGAACACAGAATATGAACCTGAACAGTTTCCAGGCCTAGTGTATAAGTTAGAAGAAGCAAAGGCAACTTTCCTGTTATTCAGTAATGGGAAGATAGTATGTACTGGAACTAAAAGTGAAGAGGCAGTGCATTCTGCTTTAGATAAGCTGATAATTAATCTAAAGAAAGTCAAATAATTTTTTTATTTTCTTTTTATATGGGGGATAGGTAACTTAGATATTGAGATTAGTCTTTTATACAATGGAAGCTCAAAAACAAATTGAAAAATTCAAAGAGTTTATAGAAAAGAACTACATTGGAGATCTGACAAATAATATTAGAAAAGATTTAAAATTTCTTGTTATTGATTTTAGTGAACTTAGTAAATTTGATATTGAACTAGCTGATCTGCTGCTTGAAAATCCTGAAGAAACGGTTAAGGCTGCTGAGATAGCAATTGAACAATTTGATATTGAAGGTTCTGAAAAAGCAAGAGTCAGATTTAGTAATTTACCTGAAAGTCAGACCATCCTTATAAGAAATATCAGAAGTAAGCATCTTGATAAATTATTTCAAGTTGAGGGCGTTATCAGACAAAAATCAGATGTTAGACCCCAAGTTACTGCGGCTAAATTTGAATGTCCTAGTTGTGGTAATGTAATCAATGTGTTGCAGTTAGATACTACATTTAAAGAGCCATCTAGATGTGGTTGTGGAAGAAAAGGGAAGTTTAGATTAATAAGTAAGGAATTGGTCGATGCACAAGGTATTGTTTTAGAAGAATCTGCCGAAAATTTACCGGGGGGGGCTCAGCCAAAGAGGATCAATATTTTCTTAAAAGATGATCTTGTTAGTCCATTGTCTGAGATGAAGACTTCGCCTGGTGCCAAAATAAGGGTTGTTGGGATGTTAAAAGAAGTTCCAATTATACTTCGAACAGGCAATAAATCAACACGGTTTGATTTGTTGATCGAAGCAAACTATGTTGTTGCTTCTGAAGAATCTTTTTATGATCTTGAAATCTCTGAAGAGGAGGAGAGACAAATACGGGAAATAGGTGAGGACCCTAATGGCGCTCAAAAATTAATAGATTCTATTGCCCCATCCATATATGGTTATTCAAAAGTAAAAGAAGCTATATTATTACAAATGTTAGGGGGAGTACACAAAACAAGAAAA
>Ga0233431_1001445_pt1 | contig 41208 bp, 43 predicted proteins | sample SI_118_April2016_FD_179867 | JGI IMG/M metagenome (GOLD analysis project Ga0233431, IMG submission 179867) | Seawater microbial communities from Saanich Inlet, British Columbia, Canada - SI_118_April2016_200_MG | ecosystem: Environmental > Aquatic > Marine > Inlet | place: Canada: British... | reverse complement strand
CCATCTCCACCTGTAACTTCATTCGTTTCAACGACTCCGGTTGCGTTGACAAATTGCTGAGAACCATTATCCTGAGCACCCGCAAGAAAATAACTTTCTCCATCTGTTGGATGCATGGCAACACTATAAAACTGTGTTACATTATATCCGCTATTTCTATGACTAAATGTGGAACCACCATCTTCAGTAACATGAATTCCACCATCATTTCCGTAAACAACATATTCTGCATCACCAGGGCGAAATGTCATTGCATGTTGATCGGCATGAACTTCAGGAAGACTAAAGCCACCATACCAATGAGAAACCATCGCCCAGGTTGAACCACCATCTGTAGTTTTATGAAGGTCAATTCCACCGACATACATAGTTTGAGCATCCGTTGGATGGACAATTGCAATTAAATCATACCAAGATTGTCCACGCGTAAAATGATTATCATCTTCATTTAAAGGCATGGTTAAAGTTGTCCATGAAGCGCCACCATCATCAGAGCGGACAATTGCAATCATATCACTAGCGCCTCCTCCTCCTGCACATAATGCATAAATTTTATTGGCATCAGAAGGTGCAACGGCAATCTCTATTCGTTCAACACCACTTGGAAATCCATTGGAACTTGTATTTAATTGAGTCCAATTTGCGCCACTATCTGTGCTTTTATAAATGCCATCAGAATAAAATATTCCTAATGATGCATAAATTGAGCCATCAGCTCCAATTTCAAGATCCGCACCTTTTGGAGAACTACTCGTTCCAGTCAAAACTTGTGACCAAGAATTTCCCCCATCAGATGATTTATAGATTCCGCCATTTCCTCCCCACCAATATCCGGGGCGAGAAGCCACAAAAACATCTCCACTGCCATCTACCACAATTTTTTGAACAAAGTCAAAGGTATCATCACCAATCGTGCTTGCTAATTGTGCCCAAGTATTCCCGCCATCTTCAGTCTTAAATATTCCAGCTCCCTTAACAGCGCCACCGTTTCCCCAGCCTTCGCCGGTTCCTACATAAAATACTTGTGTGTTTGATGGATCATAAGCGATGGTTGAAATAGCAATATTTACCCAAAAGCCATCTACACTCACCCAACTCGGGGCACTGACTGTAATATCGTCCGTGTACCAAAGACCACCAGAGACACTTCCTGCCCAGAATTTTTTATTTGTAGCATCATTGGGGTCAAACATGATAGCTCTGGATCTACCGCCCACATTACTTGGTCCATGTTCAATCCAACTTGCATCTCTTGATGCTGACATTGTCGCACGAAGTTCTTCCGCATAATCATACGCCTCAAATAAACGCTCTCTCGGAACATCTTTTGTTGCGGGATCCATCGTCATTAAAAAATCATGCTCCCAAGCTAAATCAGGTCTGTCTTTTTTAACCAAACGTTTCTTCCATTCTTTCGGTGTTAAGTTTTCCCGTTGATTAAATGGGTGATTTTTCAAGTATTGTTCAAATTCAATTCGTTCTCTTGTGTTGTTATTTATAGTATCAATATTGACTATAAATAGTAAAATAACTGCTATTATACCGGTGATGATTCCTGCTTTTTTCATTGGATTTTCCTTATCGTTTTTTTTGAATTGAGCACAAAACAAAGTTTTAGCTCATATTATACAATGACATTTTCACCTATCTTATCTAATTCAGCTAATTTTAATAATAAACTATCTTCTAATGATGCACCATGAATCATAGTGATCGCCATGAAGCTAGTCAATATCGTACATTGTTTTAAAATTTTAAACATCGTTATCATTTTGTATCTTTGTTCCAGCGTGAGCTGGTTGCCTATCTGCTGACTGGCAGGCACTTAAGAGTTGAATTCAGGGATTATTAATCGAATCCTAAATTTTTATTAACACCCACATCCACCGCTAGCAGGTTCGTTTTGAAGGTCTCCTTCGATACATGTGGTATCAAATCCCCCTCGTGTATTATAAACCGTGGTTACGCGAAGTTCATTTACAGCCAATACTTTTGATAAATCGTTATAGATGCGTTTTGTTGCTTCTTCTTGAAAAATCCCCACCTGCCTAAAGCTGATGATATAATATTTCAAAGATTTGAGCTCAATACATTTACCGCCACTTGGGAAATATTCAATTTTCAAATAGGCGAAATCAGGTAAGCCGCTAAAAGGACAAACCGCAGAGAATTCTTGTGTTTCTGTCAAAATATATTGTTCCGGACTTTCAAATGGAAATGTTTCCAAAAAATTAGACTTGATGTGACTTTGATCTAAATAATCAAATTGTTTTCCTTCTGCTTTTGCCATTATGACCCCTTATAGATGCAACCTGTTGTGCAGGTTTCTTTTATTTCGATAGAAGCCAAATTGTCTAAGTTTGGCTTTAATGTATCCCAAATCCATTTCGCAATATTTTCACTGGTCGGATTTTCAAGACCTTCAATTTCATTCAAATAATGATGATCCAATTGTTCGTAAATAGGCAAAAAAGCCTTTTTCAAATCGGAAAAGTCAAGCACCCAACCCAGTTTTGAATCCACAGGACCTTCCACGCCAATCCTAACTTTAAAGGAATGACCATGAAGACGCCTGCATTTATGTCCCTCTGGCAGATTGGGAAGCAGGTGAGCTGATTCAAATGTGATATCTTTGTAAATGTGCATAATTATCCTATGGGAGTCCTAAAAATTTATGCATTTGAAGGCTTATTTGCCAATGGGGATGCGCATGGCAATAGGCTACAGTTTTTTCAATGTTTTCGTCTCGGCTTGGTCCATCCATGGGTTGAAGTAAAAAATGCTTAAAATCCAAATTTATAAATTGTGCAGGATCTAGGGAAGCTTGAGGGAAAACGAGTTTGAGCTCATCTCCTGACTTTAGGATAAAGTCTGACTCCATCTTGGGTGAAACACAAATCCAATCAATCCCGTTTGGAGGTATGAGAGTGCCGTTGGTTTCAAGTGCTATGGTGAAATTATATTTATGAAAAACATCAATCAACTTTTGATCTAATTGTAATAAAGGTTCGCCACCTGTGCAAATGACAAAGGGGCGAGCATGGGTCCCTTTGGGCCAAAAACTTAAAATATGTTCTGCCAATAAAATTGCACTTTCAAAAACGCCTCCCCCACCGCCATCCGTGCCATTAAAATCTGTATCGCAAAAATTGCAAATTGCGTTTTCCCTGTCTGCTTCTTGACCATTCCATAAATTGCAACCCGAAAAACGACAAAAAACAGCAGGCCTTCCCGACTGCATGCCTTCACCTTGAATGGAATAAAATATCTCTTTAATATGATAGGACATTGTAATACTTAATATTGGAGCGGATCAATAAAACCCGCTTCCTGAAATCCTTTTAAACGCAATTGGCACGAATCACAATGACCGCAGGCTTGTCCCAACTCTAAAGGATCATAGCAAGAATGCGTCTGTGAATAATCCACGCCTAATGTCATTCCTTTTTGGATAATCTCTGATTTTGTTAAATCAATTAATGGCGTGTGAATCGTAAGTTTTTGAGACTGCTCTACACCGGATTTTGTCGCAAGATTTGCCATATTTTGGAACGCTTCAATATACTCAGGCCTGCAATCGGGATAGCCACTATAATCCATGGCGTTCACTCCTATAAAGATATCACCTGATTTTAAAACTTCCGCCCAAGCCAAAGCAAGCGACAGAAAAATCGTATTCCGAGCTGGCACATAAGTAATCGGAATGTCTTTTGAATCAATATCTACATCTTTTGGCACGTCAATTTGGTCGGTTAGGGCAGAACCACCAAATGATCTTAAATCAATTTGAATCGTTTTATGTTCAGAAACTTTTAAAGTATTTGCCACAGATTGGGCAGATTGGAGTTCATACTTATGACGTTGACCATAATCAAAAGAGAGGGCATAATTGTCGAACCCCTTTTCTTTAGCCATGGCCAAACACGTAGCAGAATCTAATCCACCACTTAATAAAATGACGGCTTTTTTCATTTTACAATATTTTTATCCCCTGCAAATTGAAATAGATAAAATATATTTACACAAACGATAAAGAGATTCACAATAAGAACAGGATATAATTGAAGTTGCCAGCCATAAACAGAAAAAGCTAAAGCACCTACAAGATTGAACCATCTTAAATATTTAATATTGCTCATGGTCAAAGATATTGCAATCGTTACTGATGCAAAATACCCAAGCCATTCTATGTAATTGTTTTCCATAAGTTTTGATTACTTTCCTTAATATCATAAAATAAGTGGCGGCAATTTATGAACCTGAACAACGATTAAAAAGCACGTTAATATTTAAATAATTGAAAATATATTCAAATATTTCACAATTTTTCTTGTGCCGAATCAACAGGTAGCTCTATACTTTGTCAGCCTTTTTTGGCAGAAAATTTTGAATACGAAATTTTTTGAAAAAGGCTGACAGATGAATGATAAGTATAGCCCGCATGGCTATATGAATCGCGAGTTAAGGCTTCAGGTTGGCGTTTGAAGCCTTTTCTTTTTATATGTAGATTCTAACGTTTATTGACAATGGGGGCGATCGGTTTCGACGGGATATGAGAAATGCTAGATTGCATGCGGAGGATGTCAGTTCCCTCCTTAATCATCTGACAAAACACATAAATGCCGATTACGGCTACATGGCTGCAGCTTAACTGATGCAACCCGTCCCGAGCTTGATGCGTCTATGGTTGGGCTCAGGGACGTCACCTACATAGGCTGGCTCCGAAATCTGCCTGTGTTTTTGGAGTAAGATAAAGCAGGCTGGTTCCACTCTATTTTTGTCCTTGGTTGGGCGTGGAATAAGATAAAAATCGAGAGACTAAGCATGTAGATGTCTTTCATCCCTCTATTTCGGACGGGAGTTCAATTCTCCCCGCCTCCACTTCGTTCCGGCGGGTGAACAGAATTCACCTAATGAATTTCGATTAATACACTTCTTTTCTGTGAGCTATTCGGATTACAGTAATAAGTAAAATATTATTTTCTCTTAAGTAAACAAGCCGATAATTCCCAGTTCTTTTTCTGTATCAATAAATGGAGAAAGTATTCAGATCTTTTCTGTTCATTTTTCCCCAGTGTGGGGAAAGTAAATGGAACATTGGAGATTTGATTGGATAAAAATAAAAATTACTTTCGACTAATATCCGTCGGATTAATATTTTAAATTAGCGGTACATTCTATCCAACATTAGAGGAGAATATCATGCATCAATATGAAAATTTTCATATTGTGGATCATCCGTTGATTCAACATAAACTTTCACTCATCCGAGAAAAAACAACGGGTCATAAAATTTTTCGAGAATTGGTGAACGAGGTCGCCACTCTCGTCGCTTTTGAACTCACACGAGATTTCCCTACAAACAGTACCCAAATCAAAACGCCTATGACATCCACCACAGGACAAACTATCGTTGGACAAAATGTAGTTTTGGTTCCTATTCTTAGAGCTGGACTTGGTATGGTGGAAGGACTCATTCAGTTAATCCCTAATGCGCGTGTGGGTTATGTGGGAATGGAAAGAAATGAAAAAACCCATGAGCCAGTAGATTATTACTTCAAAATCCCAAAAGAGCCTGAACATAAAAATTTTATTCTTATCGATCCCATGCTCGCCACAGGAGGGACAGCCATTGCAACAGCGAACAGCTTAAAAAAACGTGGGGCGACTCAAATTAAATTTATGTGCTTGATTGCCGCACCAGAAGGCATGTCTGCGTTCTGTGAAGCCCATCCAGATATTGAGGTTTATACGGCGGCTTTAGATGAAAAGCTCAACGAGAATAAATATATTATTCCTGGTTTGGGTGATGCAGGCGATCGACTCTTTGGGACACTCTAAGAAGCAGTATAATCTCCAATGAAATCTAATCTTCCCAATCCGAATAATTTGGCGTAGAAGGATCACCCATCAAAATATTGAATAAATCACTCTCTAAAGATTCAATAGGTGATTCGATAATACGCCCCAGTTCAACGCTATCCTGATAAAAAATGAATGTGGGGACATGATGGATATTTTTCCCTTTCTCATCCCCTTGTGGGTTCTCTCGATTGCGATCAAGAAAGGAAATAGCCTGCGCTTCATTTGGAAAATTAATTTGATCTAAGATTGTATAAAATCGCGGTACTTCTCGCCGACTATCACCGCACCAAGTCCCCATGAAAATTTCAATCGTAATTCCCTTCATAAAATCAGCTACGACCTTTGACAGCTCTTTATCAAGTTCATAGTTTTCATAATGCGCTTTAAACCACGCTTTGAAAGGCGTTTTTTCCAAATCTGAACGAAATCCACGCCCTACTAAAATGTCATTATCTGTTTTTGAATCCGCTTCAAGTTGCGTTTGAGCAGAGACAATGCTTAAGATTGCGATAAATAATAATTGTTTCATTGATGACTCCATATTCTCTTATTTACTAAGGGCAAATCTACTGCTCCAAAATCTTTCTTGTTAATGCTGTTAAATTCGTATAAACATCATGATGCGTTTTTTCTAATCTCTCTCGACTGGTATGGCCGATGGCCACCAATGCGCAATCTGCACCAATGGCATTCGCGACTTCTAAATCATGTATCGTATCACCAATAAATAAAACTTCGTGTGGACCATAATGTAATTCATCCATCCAAGCTTTTCCTATTTCAATTTTTCCATCTGCATAATGATTATTAATACCCAAAATTTTAATAAAATATTCTCTAATTTTGTGATGATGAATTAAATTATCTAAATAATCCTGACGACTTGCAGACAAAATGGATTGGGTCATTCCTAAATCTCTGAAAGTCTTAAGTGTATCCATCGTATCATAATGCAAAGAAGCTTCTTTGGCCCGTTCATTATATCGCTCAATAAATTCAGAACCAGAAATGGTAAATGGCTCCTTCTCAAAATCGAAGCCTAAACGCCTATAATAATCAATCACTGGAAACGTAAAAATATCTAAATAATGCGCCTCCTTTAACGGAGGCATGGCTCGCTTAGCCAAAACTTGATTCATGGCACTCACCGAAAGCCATCGATCATCTAATAAGGTTCCGTTCCAATCCCAAATAATATGTTTATACTTTGCCATTTTTATTCCATGGAAGTTCGGACAAAATCATGGATGTTGGGATAATTATTCTTTGCGTAAATTTGGCACTCTATGGACCACTTTATCCAAGCACTCAAAACGCGTCTTTCCGCCTCACTCCCCGGTGTTCCCGCTCAAATGAAGTTTTGTATTCGCAGCAAAGAAACATTCAATTCTCTTGAGCAAAAATATGATTTAAAACCTGCAGGAACCCTCTTGCTTCTTTTCCCTGTAAATGGATCTATATGCTTTTTTTTAACAAAACGAACGGAAACACTAGAGCATCATAAAGGGCAAATTTCCCTCCCTGGTGGCGTGCAAGAAAAGGGAGAATCCTTGCTAGAGACAGCTTTGCGAGAAACACGAGAAGAAATTGGCATCAATGAAAATATTGAAATTCTAGGACAATTATCACCTTTACCTGTGCCCGTAACTGGCTTTGAAATTCATCCATTTGTTGGCTGGCTCCCTCGTAAACCTCGAACCGTTCTTCAGAAAGAAGAAGTGGATAAAATTTTGATTATACCCGCTGAAGATTTAATGAAAAATGAATTTCAAAAAGTGAAAAAGGATAATCTTCGAGGATTTTCTGTAGATATTCCCTATTTCTACCTCAATCAAGAAATGGTTTGGGGCGCAACATCAATGATTCTTTCCGAATTTAAAACCATCATTTCACCTCTATTCTCAAAGGAAGCATCATTATGAATCTTGGCCATTGGCTCAATTCACTTGACGCTTGGGATCATCTGGTTATTTTCCTCCTATTTGGCTTGGGCTTTTATGCGAGCCGAAAGACTTTCCAGTTTCTAAAAAGGATCTATGAAAAAAATCAAAAAGAAAATCTATTTTCACCCACATTTCGAATTACGCCCCTTCCTTTATTGGGCTTAGCCATTCTTTATACGATTATATTATATCAATTTTTAGGTGATTTTATCAACATCGTATTAGAACAGCTTCGATAATTATCTAAGCTTTTTTTAACCATTTGACAATATCTGTGTCCAATTTATTAACGTTAAATAGGTAATTCTCATGAAATTGATAAAATATATCCTTCCGTTCTTAGTCCTCATTTCTGTTAGTATGGCTGATCATAGAAGATTTAAGTCTCATCGACACAAAAGACATAATAAGCAAGGCCTTACCATGCATTGGCGGTGGAATCATGGATGGCACAATTGTGGAAATAAAAAAAATGTGGTGATTGTAAAAACACAGCAAAACGAAAAAGATAATCAGAGATCCGTCTTAGATATAATCAAAAAAATAGAAAAACTCGCCGAATTAAAAGAAAAAGGGTACATCACTGAAAAGGAATATGAAAAAAAGAAAAAAGAGCTATTGAATCGAATTTAAAATTTCTTTCTCTTTCTTAATTTATCCATTCCTGTCCAAACCATCTTGGGCAATTTTTCCAAAGCGTTAAATTGTCCCGCGCCTTGGAGCCATTCACCTCCATCAATCGTAATCACTTCTCCATTGACATAAGCAGAACCATCGCTCATAAGATAGGCCGCTAAATTTGCCAATTCTTCTTGCTCGCCAAAACGCTTTAGTGGAACTCGGTTCTTCATTTTTTTCTCAATGCCAAAACCTGGAGGAGCCAAACGTTTCCATGCCCCTTCTGTTGGGAAAGGACCGGGCGCAATCGCATTCGTCCGAATTCCATATTTTGCCCATTCAACGGCTAAAGATCGAGTCATGGCTAAAACGCCTGCTTTGGCTGCCGCCGATGGGACCACAAAACCAGAACCAGTCCACGCGTAGGTAGTCACAATATTTAGAAAAACACCGCCATCTTTTTTCATCATTTCTTTTCCAACCGCCAAAGTGCAATTAAATGTGCCTTGAAGCACAATATCTACAACCGTTTTGAAAGCATTTTCTGATAGGTTTTCGGTGGGCGAAATAAAATTTCCTGCGGCGTTATTGAGACAAGCATTTATTTCACCGAAATGATCTACCGTTTTTTTGACCATTGCTTGCACTTGCTCCGGCTCACGAATATCGGTAGAAATAGCCAATACTTTTCCACCTGTTTCAGCTGAAATTGCCTTTGCGCTTTGATCTAAGACATCTTGACGTCGACTGGTAATGACTAGGTTGGCACCCAATTCTGAAAAACGGGTTCCCATGGCAAGCCCTAATCCGGTACCTCCGCCTGTTACAATAATTGTTTTATCTTTGAGTAAATCTTTTTGAAACATGAATCTTCCCTGCCTTTTAGACTTACCTTATTGTTAAGGGCAGATTATTTTCCATCGAAAAGACCTTCAACTTTTTGACCCACTTTTTCCTCAACAGATTTTTGAGCGGAGGCTTTAACCTCTTCCAAACTTTCTGATGCGGATTTTTTGATGGATTCAATCGATTCGGAAACTGATTCTTTTAATCCTGCGGTCGTCTTTGGAATGTCATGGCCAGCCCAAGATAAATATGCAATGTATAGAATAAAAATAGCAGAAACAAACAGGACCAGTTTGATAATTTTCTTAACCACGCCCACCACAATAAAAAGTGCCAATATTACAGCAACAGCCATGTAGGTCGGATTCGATGTGAGAAGATTAATTATAGATTCCATATCGACCTAAATCTAATTCTCTTTTTCTATCATTTCAAGATTTTCGCTCGCTTAGATTTGTCATCAATAAAACTATAAATAATCTGTAATAACAATGGTAAGCGTATAAAAGAAAAAAGGGAACTGATATAATTGCTCCCTTTTGTTTGAGCCGGTGAGTGGAATTGAACCACCGACTTGCTCATTACGAATGAGCTACTCTACCCCTGAGTTACACCGGCATCTATCAAAATTCTTTATTGACTTAGAAGAAATTACGGATTTTTACCCTCATCCAAATACAGATTTATCAAAACTCATTTTCTTTTTTATTGCACAATATGCTATATATTTGCTATAATTAGTATATTATTTTAATATTTGGAGGTTGAACATGTCTGATATTTTGATTAAAAAAGTGCCATCTGCATTACACAATAAAATAAAAAACCGAGCTAAAAAGCATCATCGGAGTATGAATAAGGAGATTATAAACATTTTAGAGACTGTCCTACAAAATGGTGAATACACGTCTGAATTTCCGCCACCACTTTCTGTTTCTGAACCCATTGATGATGCCTTTATAAATCGTGCGAAAAGATCTGGTCGCTCATGATTGTCGTTGATACCAATGTGATTGCATATCTTATTATAAATGGCACATTTACAGAAAGAGCAAAAAAGGTATTTGCAAAAGATCCAAATTGGATTGTTCCGATTTTATGGAGATATGAGCTGATAAACATATTGGCAACTTTGGTTAATACAGAGCGAGCAGAATTGAATACAGTAATCTACCACTTTGAAAGTATTCAAAAAATATTGTCCAAATTTGAAAGAGAAGCAAGTTTTGCAAATGTATTAAGCATTTCTACTCAATATAAAATTAGTGCTTACGATGCTCAATTTGTTGCTTTAGCAATGGAATTAGATTTACCCCTTATTACACAAGATAAACACGTTTTGAAAAAAATTCCTAACCTAGCCCAAAGTATGTCTCAATTCATTTCTTAAGTCTTTTTGTTATGGCTATTTCGTAAAGCCATCTTTTTTTATATTCCATGTAAACAAATGCAGTCTGACAAGCATAATACTTAATAGAAATGGAATTTCTCATTCAAAATATTCTAAATGGAAACCCAGATGGATTCCGCCAAATTATTCAAAAATATGAGAAACAATTGCTAAAAATCGCTTATCATTTTATCCACGATTGGGATGGAGCACAAGATATCACACAAAATACGTTTATATCCCTCTATAAAAATTTATCCAAATTCGACTCCAGCAAAGCATTTGAACCTTGGTTATATCAAATCCATTTCAATCAATGTCGCTCAGATTATCGAAAGAGAAAAATTCGAAATCAAATGATGAAACTATTTGTAGCTGAAAAACCATCATTGGACAGCTATCAGGTAGATTCAGACATCATTCGAAAATGCATTGATGAATGTACTTGGAAACAAAAGACGGCTTTTATTCTAATGGAAATTGAAGGATTCTCATCCAAAGAAGCTTGCGAAAAAATGAATTGCAGTGATGCCACGGCACGCGTTCATTTGAAAAGAGCAAAAACAAATATACAAAATAAGTTAAGGAAATTGGGTTATGACACATAAAAAAAGACTTGAAGATTATTGTGAAAGAGAACAGAAAGCGTCTCCTCCGCCTCATCTCATCCAATCATTAGAAGCTTCTGTTATGGACGCCATTAAGCCGAAAAGCCATTCTATGGTTTGGGCTATGGGTCTTGTGGGAGTCATGAGTGTTTTGCTTGGAATCTTTCTCTTTCCAAAACAGATTGAACCCAAACCTTTTCAAGTGGAATCTGTCATTATGATGGAGAAACACACCGCCATTTGGATTGAACCTATTTCAAAATTAACAAAAGGATAAAACCATGAAAAAAATACGATTATTAATACTTATGCTAATTTTTGCTGTTTCATGTGATAAGAAAGAAGGGAAGGATCAGATTTTCGTACAAGTTCAATTAGCTGTATTTGAAATTAGCGGAAATGGATCTCAATTAGATTTCCCTGTTTTTTCTGGACATATTAGTATGGAAGAAATTGAAAATACGGTAAATACTACGCAAGAGATTCATGAAAAACTGTCTAAAATATATGATTTTAAACATTTTAAATCTTTTGGATTGATGAAATGGAATTCACTATTTATTCCGAATGAATCCATCAATAACGGAGTACCCATCTTTAGTGGTTTATCACCTGATTATGCTGATGAACATTACAATGCAGAGATTCTTTTTTCTTCCATCAATGAATCAACCGGCGAGTTTGCATTACGGATTTCAAGAAAAGATGATGAAAGTTATAGTCAATCAAAATACCAAAAAGTTCGAGTCAAAAGTGGAGAATCCGTTTCCATCGGTTCTCTTTACGACGAGAACAGAAATAAAGGATTATTGTTTGTTTTGTCCATGGAAAGTATAGACATAAAACCAAGTACCACATTTCAGGAGATTGAAAGTTTTTTCAATCATTCAAAAATCGAACAAACAATGCCCGATTTTGTAGAGCGTTTGCTCCAAAAATCAAAAGGAATGAAGGATTGGTCTGTTTCAATGAGCACAGATCCCAATGGAAAGGATTCAATTCTTACCATAAGTGCCACGTTTGATCAAGTTGACAAAATGCCACCTGAAATAAAAGCTGAATATGTAAAAATGCTTGAAAAGAAGATTGCCAAACAAATTGATGTGAGCAAAACAACGGACAGAAATTTTATTGCCATAGGAAAAAGACTCGAACTTCTCGAAGAGATATCATTGATAACAGAAAATCGCATTACAAAAAAAGAAAGGGACATATTAGATCGACTTGATGCCCAATTAAATCTATTAAAAGATAAACCAATTGAAAAAGAAGAGACTCAGAAGGCATACCACGATCTCGCTAAACAATTAAATGATTTTGCAAATAAATACGTTACCACTTCTCAATTAACTGACAATGGGAAAAAATATGTAACCGACTTACGAAGTAAAAGTCATCCCGATGCAAAATCTGTTCCTTATGATGTTCCGCCACAACCCTTGTCTTCTATCTCTCCGAAATACCCAAAAAAAGCAAAAGCTGAAGGAACTGAAGGCATGGTGATTATTCAAGCTTTTGTAGATGAATTTGGAAAAGTAAAAGAAACCATTATATTGAAGGGCGTTCCTAATTCGGGATTAAATCAAGCGGCAGAAAAAGCCATCAAAGCTGTGGATTGGATACCAGCCAAACATAAAGGAAATAACGTAGGCGTTTGGATTAGTCTTCCTATCAATTTCAAATTGAATTAGTGTTCGTGCTCACATTTACTGGGAATTCGAGAACCATCTTCTAATATCGCCCATTTCCAGATTGGCACACGTTTTTTTAATTCGATTATAAACCAAGACATGGCATCAATTCCTTCTTGGCGATGCTTGGAACAAATTACCACATGGAGACTGGTTTCCCCTATGTCAACTTTTCCAATGCGATGTTTACAAAATAAATCATGGATGGGGAATTTTGCGCAAGTGTCTTTAGCCAATTGAGTGAGTTCTACTTCAGCCATTCCTTCATACTGTTCATATTCCAACGCTAATATAGAATCACCATGTTCTGTGGCTCGGACTCTCCCGTTGAATATTAATTCTGCACCATCCTGTTGACGAGTATCGTCATTCGGGAAAAAAGTGATGGGTCCGTTGATTATTCCTATTTTAATCATTTGATTTGCCACAATGGCTCGAAGACACAAAAGGAAATAATATAATTTGTTTTTTATCTTTCATCCTGTTTTTCCTGTTCATTATTTTACCCGCCCTGCACCGGTGGAATGAATGCCACTTCATCCCCGTCTTTTAATTCAGTATCATTTGGAATATATTTTTGATTCACAGCCACTCGCAAAGAAATGTCATCTAATTTTCCCTTGGCTTTTTTGCGAATCATTTTTTCCAATTCAAAAGTGCTGGCTCCAGCTTCTAATTCCATTTCGAGTTCGTCTTTCCCAAAAGCGTATTTGACTTGAGAAAAGCATTTTATTTTTATTTTCATTTGATTAAACCACAGAGCCACAGAGAGCACAGAGAAAAAATAAAATAATATTTTCCTTCATTGTGTGTCTTGTAAATCCTATCCATTCTATCCTATTTCAATAATTTCCATTTGATGACTTTTGCCATCATAGATTAATAATCTCCCCACCAAATTTGGCTCGATACCCATAATCAATTTTACCGCTTCCAAAGCTTGGATATTCCCAATAATATTAGGAAGCATGCCCAAAACGCCAGCATCTCCACAAGAGTCTCCACTACTTGGCGAATCTGGGAATAAATCACTGTATCCAGGACTTCCATCCGCATTCAAAACTGCCACCTGACCTTCCCAACGATATAATCCGCCATAAATCATGGGCACATTTGTTTCTTTAGAAAATCGATCAATCAATTTTCGTGTCTTGATATTATCTGTCGCATCAATGATTAGATCACAATTTCGAATTAAATCCAAACCATTTTGTTCGTCTAAATATTCGTCGATTATTTCAATTTTTGTTACCGCATTTATTTTGTCCAAACTTTCTTTAGCGGAAATGATTTTCGTCTTTCCAATATCATCAGGACCATGTAACGCTTGGCGATGAAGATTGGATAATTCCACATCATCCCCATCAATCAAAATCAATTTCCCAATGCCAGCCATGACCAATGATTGAGCGACGGGACAACCCAATCCACCTAATCCAACGACACCCACACTCGCATTCATGAGTTTTTTCTGGCCATCCATTCCAATTTCGGGTAATACAGTTTGACGAGACCATCGACTCAAGTCTTCCTTTTTCGATTGAAATTCATTCCACGCTTGGGCACCACCCAATAAACTGAATGTATCTATCAAATCATTTTCAATTATCATTCCTTCCGTCACAATCCCGAACTGGCAGATTAACACTTTTGAACTTTTAATCTTTGGCAAAATTCCATCTTCAGAAACAATAGTGTCCAGTCCTTGCAATGGAAACTCAACCCGCTGATATTCGGGGCGAACATCAATCACAGTTAATTCGCTTATTCGATCGTAAAGTTCTTTGGGTGTAATAATCATGTATTTATGTGCGAAAGTGTTCATGTGTTAAAAACTTAAACACCTTAACACTCGAACACTTTTCCACTTTTCAACCTTTTCCAGGGTAGAATATTGATGGTGATTTTTTCTCCCACATCTAAATGTCCATCTCCCGGTTCCGCTTCAAGAATACAATTGGCTTCCAATGACGATGATAACATGTGAGACCCCACTTTTGCAGATGGCTGACAAAATAGTTGTTCATCTTCCATCCATGCATTCCCGAATAAAAATCGATATTTCACTTTTTCTCGTGGAAAGGATTTTTTCAAAATCGCCGTTACTTTTTTGGCTTCTTCCTTTCCCATCATGGCTCCCAAGACAGGCCAAACCCATTCCATAAATCCGATATATGACGAAACTGGATTTCCCGGTAAGCCAAAAATTAAAGTGGATTTTTCTGTTCCAAAAAATAGTGGTTTTCCTGGTTTTTGTGCCACTTTCCAAAAATATTCTTCTACGCCTAATTCCATAAATATATCTCGCACATAATCATAACGCCCCATAGAAACGCCGCCAGAAGATATAATGACATCGCAGGTTTCCAGCGCTTCAGATAAGAATTTTCTCAAGGAATCCTTATCATCTTTGATCACATTACGCATAAACACTTCACCACCAACTCGCTTCACCAATTCGGAAAACACATATAAATTAGAATTATAAATCTGTCCTTCTTTTAATTTATTCCCCGGTTCTATGAGCTCATCTCCCGTGCCGAAAATAGCTATCTTTGGTTTTCGTGCTACTTCAATTTTTCCATACCCAAACGTGGCCAATGTCCCAATTTCACTAGCAGAAATACGTGTTCCTTTTTCAATTAGGATTTCTCCTTCTTGCATTTCTTCGCCCTTTTTTCGAATGTGTTTCCCTGGAGAAGCTTCAAGCATAATTTGAACAAATTTAGCGTCAGAAAATCCACTGCTATCTTCCACCATAATAACCGCGTCTGCTCCTTGAGGAATTTTAGCACCCGTCATGCATTGGACACATTCTCCCGGATTTAATGTGATTCCACTTGGCGTTCCCGCAGAACTAATGCCGACCATCTTTAAAGTTATCGGATTTTCAGGACTGGTGTTTTTCGTATCTTCAGCTCGAACAGCAAATCCATCCATTGCAGAATTGTCAAATTGTGGAGATGGAAACGTGGCCATAATATCTTGCACAAGTATTCGATTTCCCACATCGAATAAAGAAACGGATTCACTTTCCATCTTAAAAATATGTTTTTCAACGATTGATTTTGCTTCATGAAATGGTATCATAATTTTTTCCTTTTAACGGGATTTACAAGATTAGCAGGATAATAGCAATATTTGTGAAGAAACATTTTTATCTTAAATCTTTTCATCTTTTTTCCTTTTGCGCTTATTGTATTATTCCTTTTATTAAAGATAGGATGGCTATGATGATAACGCTACCCATGACTTTTTGAATTGTTTTCGCTTCGAATTTGACCGCACCTAAATAAGACCCACCCAATCCACCCATTAGCACTGCAACTGCTAATGGCAAAATAAATTGAAGATCAAAATTGCCGAATTGTGCACGAGAAATCACCCCAACCAAGGAAATGACCCAAATAAACATGGAACCAGCTGCGGCAGCTTCTTTTTCCGTTCCAAGGCCAAACATGATAATCAATGGCACCAGATAAATTCCCCCGCCAATACCAACTGCACCAGCAATAAATCCCAATATTCCACCTAAACTAAAAATGAAAATCCACTTCTTAATTCCAGTTAATTGAATGCCTATTTTCAAATCGTTGATAAGATAAATCCTGACCAAAACCAAAATTAGCGTTGCCAATAATATTAATTTGAAAATCAATTCTGGCATAGCGATTGAACCTGCGAAATATGCCATGGGAATAGAAGTCACCAAAAATGGTAGAATCAAATTAAGTCGCCCGTGCCCATTTTTCCAAAAATGAACCATACCCACAAATGTGACAATTAGATTCATCGTTAATGATGTAGTAGGAATCATTTGATAACTCGCGCCAAAAATTGCTAATAAAGCTGTATAAGCAGATCCACCACCCAAGCCAACCGACGAGTAGATAAAGGCAACAAAGAGAAATAAAATTGGGAGTAATAAGTCCATCTGTTAAACCACGGAGGCACGGAGACACAGAGAAAAATATCTTAATACAAAAGAAATAAGATGCATGAACCCTCTGGTATGAAATAAATCCATATTAAAGAACCATCCTTTTAATACCATCTTTCAGAACTGGTACATTGAAATTCATGAGCATTCCTACTCGAATTCCCGTTAATTTCATATAAGTTAATAATTGGGCTTCATGAACAGGAATGAGCGACTCAACTGCTTTTAATTCAATAATTACTTTTTCCTTAACGATTAAATCTATTCTATACCCGGCATCAACTCTGATTCCCTTGTATTCTAATGGTAGCTCAATTTGTGACTTAAATGAGATATTGGATAACTCAAATTCTTTCATTAAACATTTTTCATATGCTGATTCAAGGAGCCCTGGACCTAATGCCTTATGGACTTCAATGGCAGCACCAATAATTTTATTTGTTAATTCTTTTTCTAATAACATGGCAATTCCTTTTGTTTACCACAGAAACACGGAGACACAGAGATAATTATATATGATTTTATTCTCCGGGTCTTTGTGGCTTCGGGTTTAAAAATTATCAATGCTTTTCTCCATGCATCATATGAAACGAATGAAATATAGTGGGAATCAGGACTTTTAAGGCATCCTTCGCCGCTCCCGTGCTCCCCGGTAAACAGATAAGAACCGCACCATTCACAACGCCAGCTGTGAGCCGAGACAACATGGAGGTTTTGATTTTACCCCGTCCATAAGCATGAAGCGCCTGTTCAATTCCTGGCAATTTTGAGTCAAATATTTTTTCTACAGCTTGGATGGTCAAGTCTCTCGGACCTAACCCTGTCCCGCCCGTAGTAAGAATCAATTCCACACCATCCTTTATCCATGATTGGATTGTAGAAATCAAATCTTCAGATCCATCAGCCAACACTTTTTGGTGATTCACTTCGCATCCCGAATTCGAAAAACCATTTATTATAATCGGACCGGATTTATCTTCGTTTTCTCCTTTTGAGATACTATCACTCAATGTGATTACGCCAACTCTAGGTCTATATTCTGTGGCATGGTCAGATTTTCCACCTACTTTTTCTACCAATTTTATTTCGCTGATTACCATTGTTTTATCCACACTTTTACACATATCATAAATGGTGAGTGCGGCACCAGACACAGCGGATAAAGCTTCCATTTCTACGCCGGTGGCTTCCTTGGTTTTGACGGTTGATTGTATCATAATAGCATCCGCTTGTATTTCGAATTCAATATCTACAAATGACAAATTTAATTGATGGCACATGGGAATCATTTCCGCTGTTTTTTTCGCTGCCTGAATTCCACCAATCTTTGCTGTGGTAAACACATTTCCTTTCGGAAGAGCTTCATCTTTGATAGCTAAAATAGTTTCAGGAAGCATTGATATTTTCCCTTCAGCCTTTGCTAGTCTAGCAGTTGTCATTTTATCTGTTACATCAACCATTTTGACATTACCAGATTTATCTAAATGTGTAAAATCATTCATATTATCCCCCTATTTGCGTCATTGATTCTCGATTATCATTGTCTTGATTTTGCGCTTCCCAACCATCTTTATATTTCTTCTTCATGGTATTTCGAATCATATCTTCAATTTCAACTAATGTTTTTCCTTCACGCATGGCATCTCGAAGATTTGTTTCATCTTGACTATATAAGCAGTTTAATAATTTCCCATCTGCTGTAATCCGAAGTCGGTTACATTCACCACACAAACTCCGCGAATATGCCGGAATCACCGCCACTTTTCCTTTATAATCATTCACTCGAAAAATATAGTGCTCTGTTCGTGATCCATCTATAGGATTCAACTCTTCCACTTGATTTTCTAAATCAGAAACTATATGATCCGCTCCATAAAATTTCCCAGTTTTCCATATTTGGTGTGAATCAAATGGCATGAGTTCAATGAAACGAACCGTAATATCATTTTCTTTAGTAAGTGCCACAAAGTCCATGAGTTCATCATCATTAAAATCACGCATGGCAACCACATTTAATTTGATAGATTGGATGGATGAATCAATGGATGTTTGAAGGCTATTTAAAACCAAATCTAAACCATCACGGCGTGTAATTTTTTTGAATTTATCAGAGTCTAATGTGTCAAGGCTGATATTAATTCCCGATAATCCTGCTTTTTGCAACGTATCAATTTGTTTAGAAAGCAAAAGACCATTTGTAGTTAAATGAACTGATTCTATCCCATTGCATTGATGTGCAAAATGAACCAATTCCGTTAGGTCTTTTCGAAGTAACGGCTCGCCTCCAGTAAAGCGAATTTTGGAAACACCCATTTGGGACGTTAATTCAATAAGTTTGAATATTTCTTCTGTAGAAAGTAGTTTATCTTCGCTGCGAAAATCAATTCCTTCTTCCGGCATACAGTATATACAGCGCAAATTACATTGTTCATTAAGCGCAAGGCGTAAATAAGTGAAGGTTCGATCGAATCGATCTAATATGGGTGAATGCGCCAATAGAATTGACGCATCACCGAAGGGTTGGATGGTTTTTTGAATTATTTCCATTCTCTTTCCAATTCACCCCAGCATTTTGCCGGAGATCGGGAGCAAATTTTGACGTTTCCATCAAAACCGTATCGGCGTCAAACCTTGACCGCTAAGTGGCGGATCTAGGTTTTTCGGCTACGAGAGCTAGATTAAAATATTGCTATTTTACTTTTGAATCAAATCCTTTATTTATAGCGTGCTTTAAATTCGTCTGCCGCTACTTTACGTCTTGCTTTTTCAGCTGGATCCATTTTTCCTAAAAACCATTGGTGGTTTTCAGTATTCAAAATTGTAGTTAATAACTTTTGAAGTTTCTTTGCAGCTTTTACATCTTTTCTATCGTCAGACTTTAATCCATGAGCAATAATTTCTTCAATTTCAGGGATAAATTTAGAATAGAAATTTTTTCCTAAATCATAGGTGCCATGCCAATGAGTATAATCTGGAGCCATCATAGATGCACCATGGCGTGCCCGACGGCCTTCATGGTGCCATAGTTCAAACCACGTAAAATCAATTGGATCTGAAAATTTAATATGATTGCCTTCACTATCTTTTCGCAACAAAGGTAAAGCTGCATTATATAATTGTTCACCCGGTGTTGCAAATTTTTGATCATATAGATCAATTAATCCTTCGTATTGAATGAAAAAATTGTCTGTAAAGTTATCATTATGACAACCAGCGCATACGTCTTCCATATTTTCTCGCCGAGTGTCGGCATGTATGGATGCGGATGCTAGTCCCCATTTTTCATCTGTTTCATGTGATAATTTTGAATGGATAGGTCGATTATTCCATTTGATTCTTAGACCAATATTATGTGAAATATCTTGATTAGGTGTTGCAGACATATGGCATGTGGCACATGTAGGAGCTGCGGTATAATCTTCACCCACAACCCATTTGGATGATTCCAAATTCATTTTATCCACATTCGAATAAAAATTGATACCATGCTTTGATTCGTCATAAATTTCTTTTTGGGGATGGTCAGGACCTAAATGACATTTCCCACAATTTTCAGGTCGACGTGCTTGCGCAATAGAAAATTCATGTCTTTGATGACAAGCAGAACATGAGCCTGCAGATCCATCGGGGTTAATCCGCCCGATTCCAGAGTTTGGCCACGTCGCTGGGTCTAATGTTCCATCATCTAATACTTTAACCTGCGAACCATGACATTGCCAACAACCATTAACTGCTGCCGCTGAATTTCCATGTGGAAAACCAGGTGTAATAAATCCACGATTTCCTTCCACCACTTCTGCCAATACATTATCCAATGAGCCCATGATTTGACCCGCTTTTGAGTGATGAGAATTCACAAATTCATCCACTTCTTTCTCATGGCAACGAGCACAATCATTTGGAGAAACAATAATTGAAATAAGATAATCGTTATGTTCAAATGCATCCGCATCCCCTTCTTCAGCTTTGTGGCATTCATAACAACCCACATTGGCGCCGTAATGTTTACTATTTCCCCATTGTTGATACAAGCTCACATCATCAGATTTATGACATTCTAAACATTCGATCGATTCTTCAGATAATTCGTTAGGAAGAATATCTTTTGCCATACCTAAAGATATGACTAAAGAAAAACCAATTATAGAGTTGAGGGTAATTTTCATATTTTTCATTATTTAATCCTTAATTAGGTGTTATTTATCCAAAACTATCTAGAAATTTACAATAGTCATTAAATAAGCAAAACTGGCATTTGCGCCATTTTCTTCTTTCAATTTTCCCGGCATAAAAATGGAATATCCAGCAACAATTTTTACATTATCTGCATATTTTTTAACAAGTGTAATATCTAATTCATTTCCAAAAGAATCTTCACTTTGATCAGCATTGAACATATGATAAGCCACATTAACCACATGTCCTGCAACTTTTAATCCTGACATTTTTACATGAATATCAGACAATCCCAACCCACCAGTATGAACCGGAAGGTTTAAGAAATAATCCATATACCCATAATATTTATGGTTGGTTGCGTAAAGTGTATTGAACGATTCATTCACATCCGTTGTGGTTGTATCATCACCGGATACAAAATCCACTCCCGCAGATAGGGTCATGCCCGCAATTTTATACCCCGCGTTCAAACCATACATCATTCCGCCGTAATTCACATCATCCGATTCTGTCCCATTTTGCATGGCAAATTCTAATTCGTAACTCACGCCGGCAAAAACACCTTTACCGTATCCACCAAATGTCATTCTGTCTCCATCCTGAATAGCAAATGCTTGGGTTTTATGTCCATCCATCAAACTTAAATGAGCATAAGCACCACGGACATTAAAATCATCATTGTCGTTTACAGTGCTTGCTTCTACTTGCTTAAAGTTGAAGAAGTCCACATTGGCAAAATCGTTGGTCAAATTAAAAATTACACCATCAAAACTTCTGCCGATATTATGCCAACCCACAGCTCCCATCAGTCTTTGGGGACCATAAGCAGCTTCGAACCGTCCCACTTTTGCGGTTAATGGCACTCCAAACAAATTCTTGAGCTTGAAGTAAGCTTGATGAACGTCCAATGCATCAGCCGTTCCATCTTTTAATGTATTTGTTTCCGTTCCGAAAATGCGCGAATCCTGCAACTGAATAAATGTGCTGTAATCGTCATTATCATAAGAAACGGCAAAGCGTGTCCGAAGATAGTTTTGGCTATTAAATGAAGTGGTATCCGTGAAATCTTTATCTACCATTTCGAATCGTTGGCGAACTTGTCCTGAAAATTTCAGCGGATTCCCTTCAGCAAAGAGCATTCCAAAAAGTGGAATGAGTATGAGTGTGTGTTTTAACATGGGATTATTCTCCTTTTATGTTGATTGGGTTTTGGGCCACAAAGACACCAAGGCTCGAAGATATTAAAAATAAATATTTTAAATCCTTTTCGGATTCAGCTTTTTCTAATATCATTTTTTCATTCATTATTTTTCATTTGTGTATTTAAGCCTTCGTGGCATTTTAAGTATGTAGTTGTAAACTTTCTTGTAAAAAGGGTTCATTCTCTGGCACAGCTTTTTCTTTCGCAAAAGCCTTTACAAACACCCAAACCGTTAGGGACAAGGCGCCAGCGAACATAGCGATTTCCATCAGACCAAAAACCGGTGATTCCAAATGGGGCGGAAAAATCATCATGTATAAATCCACCCATCTTCCCACCAACACCAGCGATGCGGCAATGAGTAAACTCTTTTCATTTCGCTTCGTTTTTCTGAATAATAAAATGGCAAATGGAATAAACCAATTCAATAAAATATTCACCACAGTCAGTGAAGCGAAAACACCCACATGTCGCTTAATATAATAAACCGTTTCTTCCGGGATATTGGCATACCATATAAGCATGTGCTGTGAAAACCAGATATAAACCCAAAAAGTAACAAATCCGAAAAGATAACGGGACAATTCAAATAAATGATCAATTTTGACTAGACCTTTCATAACACCGGTTCGGCGTAGAAAAATAAGTGCAATGATTGTAAATGCCAATCCGCTGGTAAACATGCCAGAAAAATTATACAGTCCAAAAATGGTGCTATACCAATGAGGCTCCAGAGACATAATCCAATCAAAGCTAGAAAAGATGAACATTATTCCACCAATATATAGCCAGAAGGCAGATAACCCTGTTGCTGATTTTGTATGTGCAGGATTTCCGTCTAAATCCATGGCGTGGGATTTGGAAATAATTTTACGTCCAACCCAAATCCAAAAGACAAAATAAACAACCATCCGAATCATAAATCCCAAAGGATTTAGCCAAGCAGATTTCCCTAAAAGAATCGGGTCATTGGCAACCACGTCTTCATGAGACCATTCATAAATATCGTGCATTCCAAAATACAATAAAGCCATGACAACAAAACCAAAGGGCAGCACAGAAAACATGGCTTCCGACACGCGTCGAATGGCAACATCCCAACCGGCATTGGATACATAATGAATGGCAACCATCATCATGCCACAAAAACCGATTCCCGTTAGAAAATATCCGTTTAAAAGTAAATTAGACCAAGCACGAGTCGGGTCGGTAAAAACACCCACTAGAAAAGCCAGCGCACCCAAGCCCATAAATAATTTTAACCAAAGCTTTTGACGATTTGTTAATTGAATTGTATTTTTTTCATTCATGTTCATTTCACTTCTATCATGAGATTTAACTATTTTGACCCCCATCCTGCACTGGCGTTACGGCAGGCAAGCTTTGTATTTCCCCTATTACAGGGAAAAATAAACGGAATAAATTCACTAATATTTAACTTGCACAAATCCAATTGTATCCCCCTGTCATAGGGGGATTTATGGGGGTCAGAAAAAATGGGTTTTCGTAGCATTTTCATTCTAATTCCCCATTGTCCTTAAATATTGAATCACTTTCCACCGATCTTCTCTTTGCACTTGCGAGCGATAGGAAGCCATGTTCCCCTTCCCGTTTGAAATGATGAAATACAACTGTCCGTCTTTCATGTTTTTTACTTTATCTAACAATAAGGATGGCGGTGGCGGAACACCCCGCTTTGTTACGGGCCCATCACCCAAACCGGTCATTCCATGGCAAACCTGACAATAATTTCGATACACCCACTCACCGCGAGCAATATGCTTATCCGAATTTTCAATGGGACTTTTTAACATGTTTCCGGCTAATTCTTCTGTGAGTTCACCATCAGAATATTCCGGCAAGAATCCCCGGGCGACGGTCCCTTTCACAGGCATTTGCAAGGTTTGACCATTGGGGTAATTTGGATTTTCTGCAAATGCGTCATAGGCCACTGAATGTACCATTTCCGGAATAAATTCTACATTCAATTCACGAGGGTCATTGGTAAAGCATTTTTGCAATCCGAATAACAATACCACTACAATTCCCAGTTTAATGATTGATTTCATATCCATCATTCCGATTCCAATTTTTCATGCCATTCAACAGCATGATATTGACTTGAGATTGCTTCGGCTGTATCACTATTAAATGAGCTCAATTCTTCCGTAAGCACGAGCACAAATTTATCGTCGGTCACATCCTGTGCATAGATTTTTGGCTTTCGTCCTGGTAATACGCCGGTGCGCCAAAGTAAAGCAAACACCGTTCCCAATCCGGCGAATAAAATAGTCGTTTCAAATGCGATAGGCATAAATCCGGGCATAGAGTTCCAAGGTTTTCCACCAATATTAATGGGCCAATTCACAGCCGAAATCCAATATTGACCATACAAACCAATCGCTAATCCCAAGAGAGCAAAACCGAAACATATTTTCCCAAGTCTCGATGGTTTTAAGCCCATGGCTTTATCTAATCCATGAACGGCGTAAGGCGTAAAGGCATCCATCACCGTAAAGCTTTTATCTCTAAAATCTTGCGTCGCTTCCACTAAATCAAACTCATTATCGAATGAAACGATGAAATATTTCTTCATTTTTCACTCCCGTTTCGTCCTTTAAACTGCAGGACGCTCTTCACTTCGCCGATGGAAATAATGGGCAAATATCGAATGAATAACATGAACAAGGTAAAGAATAAGCCAAAGCTTCCTATGAGCGTGGCAATTTCCACATAAGTCGGTGTATACATGGCCCATGCCGACGGTAAAAAATCTCTGTGCAAGGATGTTACAATAATCACAAATCTCTCAAACCACATGCCGATATTGATGAAAATGGATAGGATGAAAACCATCATCATATTGGTGCGGATTTTCTTGAACCAGAAAAATTGGGGTGTGAGCAAATTACAGCCAACCATAATCCAATACGCCCAAGCAAAAGGTCCCATGGCGCGATTTAAGAAAACAAATTGTTCGTAACCATTGCCCGAATACCATGCCATGAAAAATTCCGTGGCATAGGATAAAGTCACAATTCCGCCAGTGAGAATAATCACTTTCGTCATATTTTCAACATGCTTCACCGTAATATATTCTTCCAATCGCATAGCTTTCCGAGCAATCAAAAGTAATGTTAAGACCATAGCGAAACCGGAAAATACTGCTCCGGCTACAAAGTATGGGGGAAAAGTTGTGGTGTGCCAACCGGGAATGGCAGATGTGGCAAAATCGAAACTCACAATTGTATGAACCGAAACAACGAGTGGTGCTGCCAATCCTGCCAATAGTCCATAAACTGTTTCGTAGCGATGCCAGGTTCTGAACGAGCCTGACCAACCAAAACTCATGAATCCGAAAATCGCTTTCTTTATTTTAGTTTTCGCTCTATCTCGAACCGTAGCCAAATCGGGAATCATGCCGATATACCAAAATACGGCAGATATAATTAAATAGGTGCTGATGGCAAAAACATCCCACGCCAAGGGTGAGCGGAAGTTAATCCAAAGCGGTCCGCGCGTATTGGGATAAGGAAACATCCAATATGCCATCCATGGTCTTCCCATGTGAATAATGGGGAATATTCCGGCGCACATGACCGCAATAATCGTCATGGCTTCTGCAGAACGATTGATGGATGTTCGCCATTTTTGCCTGAATAAAAATAGTATTGCAGAAATCAAGGTTCCTGCATGACCAATCCCAACCCAAAAAACGAAATTGGTAATATCAAATGCCCAGCCTACTGTTTTATTCAGTCCCCAGGTTCCGATGCCTGTCATAATTTGATAGGACACAGCCACGATCCCCAAAGTCAAAGCGCTCAAGGCAATCAGGAATCCGGCCCACCACAATCTAGTAGGTTTTTGCTCCATGATGCCTAGCACATCGTTGGTAATGGTCTTTAAATTTTTATTTCCATGAACCAGTGGTTCTCTGACAGAATCTACATGATTAGCCATGATGTCCACCCTCATTTTCGTCTTCACGATTTCTCACCATGGTCAAATATCCCACGGTTGGTCTTGCGTTTAATTCTTCCAACACATGATAATGACGTGGGTCTTCCACCAATTTTGAGATGTCACTTTCCGGGTCATTCAAATCGCCAAATGTTATGGCATCCGCCGGGCAAGATTGCTGACACGCCAATTTGATATCACCATCTGCCAATGGAATTCCTTTCGCTTTCGCTTCAATTTTTGCTTCCTGAATCCGTTGAATACACATGGAACATTTTTCCATAACGCCTCGGCTCCGCACCGTTACATCTGGATTCAAAACCATATTTTCCAATTCATCATCATGGGCATAGTCAAACCAGTTAAATCGGCGAACTTTGTAGGGACAATTGTTAGCGCAAAATCGTGTTCCAACACAACGATTATAGATTTGCTGGTTCAATCCTTCCGAACTATGCACCGTTGCTAAAACTGGGCAAACCGGCTCGCAAGGGGAATTATCACAATGCTGGCATAACATTGGCTGAAACGCCACATCCACATCAGTTCCTTCACCAGAATAATATCGGTCAATCCTCATCCATGCCATATCCCTTCGGCGAAATACTTCATCCTTTCCTACAACCGGAACATTATTTTCCACTTGGCAAGAGATAACACAGGCGGAACATCCGGTGCACGCGCCTAAATCAATCGCCATGCCCCAATGATGTTTTTCGTATGGATGGTCATCCCTCCACAGCGTTACTACTTGATGTCCGCGATGGGCTCCTGAAGACGGATCTTTTTTGTATGCTTCAAAAGTTGTTTCCTGAATAAAAGGTCGCACTTTCATAGACGGGGGTGCTGTATTTTCAGGATTTTTCAGCGTATTATAAGTTTGAGTTAATGCCAAATCTGCCGTCTTTCCTGTCTTGGAAATACTCACTGAAACACCGGAATAGGATAATATGTTTTCTTTTCTTTCTAACAGATGATTGATACGTTCGCCAACTAATTCACCTTCAGCTAGCGTTGCCTTTTTCTGAATCCAGTCCGGCCCGAGATTTTTAAATCGTTCCGTGCCTTTTCGTCCATAGCCCAGAGACACAGCCACCACATCATCGCTTTGTCCTTCTTGAATATACACGGGCAATTCTACCGATTTTCCATTGGCTTTTACTTGAATCACATCAGATTGGCTTACACCCAATTCTTTCGCTTTTTTCGGGGAAAGATTCGCTGCATTATCCCAAGTCAGTTTTGAAATGGGGTCGGGCAATTCCTGCAACCAGGGGTTTTCCGCATGACGACCGTCCAGCATTTGCAATGACGGATAAGCCACAAGCACCAATCCATTTTTCGCTAGAGTTTTTTCCAATTGACCTTTTTTAAATCTACCCACTGAAACGGATTTTGGCTTTATCATAACAAAACCATCGTGAACTAAATTGTCCCACCATCGATTAAAAGATTGGCTTCCTTTTTTGCGAGTTGTATAAATTTTCTTCCAATAATTGCGAATTAAATTCCGTTCGCCATCTTCATAGCCAGTCCAGCCGCCAATGGATTTCCTGAATGTTCGTGTGTCGCCCAAAACCTGAATTGTGGGCTGTGTCATTGACAAAATACCGGATGTAAATTCATCGTCCGACCATGATTCCAAATAATGTGGCAATGGACATATCACATTGCAAAGTTCTGCGGTTTCGTTTTGTTTACCAGAAAATGAAATTTTTGTTGGTATCGTTTTCATATATTCGCCAAAGGATTCGCCTTCCGGTAAATCGTAAACAGGATTGACACCCGCAATCAATAATGCGCCTACATTTCCAGATTCCATATCTGTTAATAATTGAGAAACTGCATTATCACTGCCACCCTTTTGAAAACTAGGATTATTATGAAGAACTGTTTTTCCTATATTCCCCAAGGATTTGTTGATTCTATTTACAAGGATTTGTATACCGATATCGTTTACACCGGAGATAACCAAACTTTTTCCTTTATAATGTTTTAATGCTTTTGCAATCTTTGTTGCGATTCCATGTTCACCATTGCTTTGGAGAGTATTTTCAATATCTTTTACTAATTGAAGCATTTCTGCCGGCGATTTAACAATTCGCTCATCCGCTTTTGCTCCCGTTACAGACAATCTGGATTCAACCTGAATATGTTTTGAAATATGTTTTGAATCCAAGTTTCGATTCTTCCGATAATCTTTTGTAAACTGTGTAGGTGAAAGCCATGTGCCGAGAAAATCTGCATCTAGACTCAAAATCATATCTGCTTTTTCAAAATCATATTGGGGTAAAAAACGTGTACCATAATTCACTTCATGAGCATCTAAAATCGCCGAATAAGATATAGGGTCATATTCCACATGACTGGCATTGGCATATTTTTTTAAGAATTTTTTAATATAGAATTTATTGGATGGACTTGTAATTGTTTCCGTTAATAGAACAATTTTCTTTCCTTGTTTTCTCGTCTTATTCAAATTTTTAAGAACAAAACTATCTAAAGCAGCCCAAGTTGAATCTTGTCTAAATATCTGGGGGTTATAGATTCTTTTGGAGTCATATAATTCAATCACACTCGCTTGACATACAGGACATAATCCACCTTGACTTGCAGGGTGATCAGGATTCCCTTCTAATTTGATGGGACGACTGTCTCGATTTTTCACCAATACACCACATCCCGAACCGCACGCATGGCTGGTAGATGAATACCAATAGGCTTTACCCGGAATGATTTCTTCTGGTTGAATCAAAAATGGGATTGCTTTATTCACAGGTGTTTTGGAACAGGCTGTCATAAAGGCAGCGAGTGAAAACCCTGCTGTCTTTAAAAAATCTCTACGATTCCATTCTGTGGATGTGGTTTGCAAATCTGCAGGACCAACAACAGGTTCGCCTACTGTAGTCTCATCTTTGTTCATCCAATATTTTTTTTCTTTATTCATACTTTAAAACTCTATTTTGTCACGAAGACTCGAAGACATAAGATTATTTAAATAAATTTTACGATTCTTTTCTTCGTATCTTTGTGTCTTGGTGGCGTTTTTAATTTCTAATAATGACATGTTGCACAATCCAATAAAAGTTGTGTTCGTTCTGGAGCGGCGGTGAGCGATTCGTGATCTTTCCGATGGCAATCCAAACACCAGCCCATAGATAAATCTTCTGTTTGTTTTATACGCTCCATAGATGAAACATCACCATGGCAATCGGCACAATCTACGCCTGCCGTTATGTGGGGCTTATGACTGAAGAAAACAAAGTCCGGAATATTATGCACCTTCACCCATTCCACTGATTTTCCTGCTTTCCCTTCCACAGGATTACCTTGTGGGTCGTATCCCATGGCGGAATAAATTTTGATAATTTCCAATGATGTGAGCGGTTTCATGTCCCGACCTTCTACTGATGCCTGCTCTTCTTCTAATCGCAAATCGTCTCGGGTTGCAGACACATATTTATGGCAATTCATACACACATTCGTGGCAGGAATTCCTGCATGGCGACTTTGAGATGCTCCGTAATGGCAATATTGGCACGGCACTTCCATTTCACCCGCATGCAGACGATGAGAAAAATCAATGGGTTGGATTGGCTCATAATTTTGCTGATTCCCCGGCATACGAAATGTGCTGTTACTGAAAATCACCAAGAGTCCGCCGACTAAAATCAAAAGCGTAACGAGTTTTAATTGCTTCTGCATGGAAAAATGTTAGCCTAAAAGTTGCTCTTCTAATTCCAATGCTTTTGGAAACAGAATATTATTTTCCAAATGAATATGCAAATGAATATCATCTTCCAAGGCTTGAATATTTGCATAGGCAGCGCGATAAGTATTACATCCGTCTACTGGCGGTTCATATCCACTAGTTAATGCGTTCATTTTTTTCAAAATTTCACCCGCTGTATCATGTTCAGCCATCATCACCGAAATGGGACCATTCACAAATGCACCGTTCGAAAAAGAATCCTGAACCATTTGTTTAATATAAGGAAATAAAATTCTTTCTTCCTTCATCATGTGCTGATGTAAATCCTGCATAAGATCATTGAATAATTTTGCTACTTCAACCGTTTCAGGATGACGCTCACCATGAACCCGCGCCACCTTATTTATGAACTCTGCCGTAACAGGACCATTCTCATAAATGAATTGATGGTGGGTGTTGAAAATATGGTCCACCAATTTATTCAAGGGCATAGCTTGAAAATCGTCGCTTGACTTTTCATCGCTCAAAACTAATTCCAAATCAGCGACAATTGCTTCCAAATCTGCACCTTTTTTTTGACATGCAGTTTCTAATTTTTCTCCACCACCGCAACAAAAATCTAAACCATGTTTTTTAAACACCGTAGCAGTCCGAATATCATCGGAAACAATTTCGCCTACTGTTTTTTCTTTCATCCTTTTCTCCTTTATTATGGATTGCATTAACCGTGTTAATGTTTCTTAAATCAACACGGTTGATTTATTCAAAATTCTAATTACGGATTTTTATAATCCGCTTTTGGTCCCAAGTAATACCAATAATTTAAGATGGCACAAACCGCATAAAAAACGGCGAAACCATACATGGCAAGCTCTGGCGTTCCAGATTTCATATTTTCACCGATAATTTTAGGAATCAAAAATGCGCCATAAGCCGCAACAGCAGAAGTCCAACCCAAAACCGGGCCAGCTTGCTCTTGATTAAAAACCATGGATATGGTTCTAAAAGTTGACCCATTCCCAATTCCAGTTGCAGCAAACAAAATGACTATCAAAATAAAGAATGGCATAAAATAATCTTGCGGAGTCGCTGACTGATATGCCAAATGGGCATAATAACCCACACCAACTGAACATATCACCATCACAATTGATACAACTTGCGTGATGATGGCACCACCTAATTTATCTGCCATTTTTCCGCCAATAGGACGAATTAAAGCTCCCACAAATGCGCCCACCCAAACATACATAAATGTGGCTGGGCCTTCTGGATTTGCAATGTGTTGCCAAGTGCCATCTGCACCCAAAATATGCTTCACTCCAAAAATAAATTTAATCGCTAAACCAACAGCGGCAGCAAAACCAATAAATGAACCAAAAGTCATGGTATAAATAATGGTCATAACCCAAGTATGCTTATTGTCAAAAATAGAAAATTGTCTTTTTAAATTTTCTTTAATATCTCCCGGCGATAAGGCCTTCATTAAGAAAACAGTCGAAGCAATTACCGCAGGAAGAACAATCCATTTCACCCATGTTAACGCTTTGAATGTAAGAATAAAATATAGGCCCACAGCTGCAGTTACGAAGCCAATGGCCAATAGAAATGCGATTCGACCAAATGATGCAACCGGACCTTTTATATTAGGCGAAACCGCTTCGGTTCTAATATTATTCAACCGCGTCCAGCCAAAATATGCTAAAGGAATCAACCATAACATCCATACCCAACCTGCATTGGCGAGCCACGTTTCGGACCCCGCTGCGATTCGTTTAAAGATTGTGCCTGAATTACTTGAAAGGATTAATGAATCGCCACTTAATGCACCTAAAAATGGGATAGTCATGACAAGCGGAATTAATATTTGCATGGTGGTAACACCAAAATTTCCAAGCCCCGCATTCATTCCAAGTGCATATCCTTGTTCTTTTTTGGGATAAAAGAAAGAAATATTGCTCATAGATGAAGCAAAGTTTCCACCACCAAATCCAGACAAGAATGCCATGACAATGAAAAAATTAAATGAAGTTTCTGGGTTTTGAAGTCCAATTGCTGTACCAAATGCGGGTATCATCAATAAAGCGGTGGTAAAGAAAATAGTGTTTCTTCCACCGGCAAGACGGATAAAAAATGAACTGGGTATTCGAAGTGTTGCCCCTGTTAATCCAGCGATTGCCGGCAACATAAATAATAATCCCATAGCTTCTTCAGGCGATTTCCCAAAAGTAAAACCCAAGTTCTTCATCTGAACGGTAATGATGCCCCACATGAGCCATACGGAAAAACCAACCAATAAACTGGGGATTGAAATCCACAAATTCCGTGCAGCAATCGCCTTGCCTGTTGAATCCCAAAATCCTTGGTCTTCCACATCCCACTGTTTTAAATCAGCATTACTCATAATCATATCTCCTTGTTAATTATCATAAAATATTTATTCTTCAGCAAAAGAACCTTCAGGTTCTTTTAAAAATGCCCAGCAATAGAAAAAGCTTAAAAATGCACCGCCGGCAATAATAAAAAAGAATGTTTTTGCATCAACTAAAGAGTAAATAACCAAATATATAACTGCGCCTACATTTCCATATGCACCCGCCATCCCAGCAATTTGACCCGTCATTTTTTTGTTAATCATTGGAATCACCGCAAAGGTTGCTCCTTCAGCTCCTTGGACAAACATGGACGCTAAAATCGTAATTACAACCGAAACAATGAGCCAAGTCATACCATCAAACATGGGCACAACCGTTTGAATCCCATTCACAATAGGACCCCATTCACCAATATGTGCCATACCTAAAAATCCCATGGCGATACCAAACATATAAATGAGCATGGTTTTTTTTCGGTTTTTCATTGTGTCAGAAAGAAGTCCTCCCAACGGTCTCGCAAAAAGATTCACAAATGCAAAGGACGAAGCAATAAGTCCAGCAAGGGTTGCTGTCATAATGTAATTACCATCTCCGCCTGTTAGTGTCGCAAACGTTGTTTCAAAAAACATAGGCAACATAGATACTACCGCAAGTTCTGAACCGAAATTTGCAAAATACGTGCTGTTGAGAGCAGCCACACTTGACCAACTATATTTTTCTTCTTCCGGTACGCCTGCCTTCAAGTAGGGCAAATTTATTTGAAGCGTTTTAGCAACATGCGCTATATACACTAGAGCCAAAACACCATAAGCCATTGTTAAAATATCTTGGGAAATCAAAGCAAGGCCATCCACTTTAATACCACCAATCCGCCAGGCCAAAACACCCATGGCGCCTACCAATGGAAATGACCACACAATATATTGAACCAAATCACCATAAGATGTAACCATCATAGGCTCAGCTTTTTTGGTCTTGGCTACGGGTTTATCTGCAGGGTGATCCGTCACAAGAAAATAATACATGATTCCATATATAAAGGAGACAGCGGCATTGACCATCATGGCATACCGCCAAGCATCTTCACCAAATCCAAGCGTATCTCTGAACACAGAAATGGCAATCCAAGGCAATGTCATGGCAGCCCAAGCAGAACCAAAATTTCCCCATCCAGCGTAAAAGCCTTCGGCTCTTCCAATCATTTTTGGTGGAAACCAATTGGCAACCATTTTAATTCCCACTACAAAACCAGCACCGATGGAACCCAATATCAATCTGGAAACCAACAATTGTGTGAATGTATCACCCAAGGCAAAAAGCCAGGCCGGAATCGCCATCAACACCATGAGTCCTGAAAAAACAACCCTTGGCCCATAACGATCAATAAGTGCACCAATAATAATTCGTGCAGGAATGGTTAATGCGACATTGCTGATAGCAAGCACTTTCAAATGCTCTTTGGTAAGCCATCCAACATTTTTAAGCATTGTTGTGGCAAGAGGGGCCATGTTAAACCAAACGTAAAATGTGATGAAAAAGGCAATCCAAGTAAAATGGAGCGTTCTGATTCTTTCCTTACCAAAGTCCAGTAATTCAGGAATAGGCCGTTTATTGTTTTTATTCGTCATTATATTTCTTTGTCTTTTATTCAGTTAAAGTTTTTTGGGCGTGCGAATTATTTTGCGATTCCAATTCCATCGAACCACTTGGGGTTTCCGCCAAAGATATGGATTGGGTAAAACCAAAATATGCACCAGCCGAGTGTATGGGAATAAAAGAATAATCGAAAAAGCACCAATAATGTGCAATTTTATTGTGAAAGGTAAGGCCACCACATAAGATAAATCTGGACTCAATTTAAAGACAGACCATAAATAAGGTGCCAAGGATGCAGCGAACCAGCTTGAACCCCAGCGATGAAAATAGGCGGTATAAAGTCCGCTTAAAACTTGAACTGCCAAGATGCCCAAAACCCACCAATCAGCAGATGATGTTACAAATCTGGCTCGGGCGTTGGTATTTCTTCTGGATACCATATTGATTAAACCGACCAAGGTCATGAGTCCAAAAATGAACATGGCAATTTCCATAATGTAAAGACGAGCTGGAACGCTATTCCACCACAAGACCGTTTCAGGAAATAAGAACCAAATGAAATGAGCCGTAAGGACAGCAATAATACCATAATGAAAAGGCACCAATCCCCAAAAATGTTGACGGTTTTCTAAAAACTGGGAAGATAAACTTGAATACGTAAACGCCTTTGAGCGATACCGCTGGATGGTAACCATAAAAAATGTAAACAGTGTTACATACGGAAAAAGCTGAAAGAAAAATGTATCAAAATATGATTGAAATTGTTCCATTTTACTTAATTCTCCTGTGTTTTAGTTTGACGTGATAGAATGTCATGAATAAATTGAATTAAATTTTTATATGGACTGATTGTTTCACCAAATCCTTTAATGATTTTCTTTGTCGCAGGAATAACCCGCGTCCGGACGAATTCATTTCTGTCGCTCTCATCCATTTTTGGCAGGACAGATAAAATATGCGTTAGATGGTCTGGCAATTCAGATGTTTCTTCAATATTGAATTCTCGAAGCATCTCCCGCACACGAACCATAAATACGCCACGCTCGTAATTTTCGCCGTGCAAATGCCAACCCAAATCCAAACATGTATTCGGCGTAAAATCAAACAATTGAGTAAATTCTTCCTGTAATTTTGTCAATTCAGTCTCATTCACATGTTGACTAAAAATGTGAAAATCGTCTGTTTTTTCTCCATTCAGTGATTGACTCACTTTTTCTAAATCAGAACGAATATCCGATTCAGGATAGGAAATTAATGGAACAAGGTGAGCGTAAATTTCTGTATTCATTTATTTTTTCTCTGTGTCTCTTCGACGACTCTACTTTATCACCAACCCCGCGCTGGTGCTTCTTTAAAACCAAACCCAGCTTCTTGCTTATGCTCCAACGGATCTTTCATCATTTCGATGGCTTCTTCACGATGAGCTGCCGGAATTACAAATCGATCTTCGAATGTGCAAAGTGAGGTCAATTCATAAATATCATTTGCTTCGCTTGGATTACAATCTGCTTCTATCAACAATTTTTCAGCATCGATTTTGTCAATATCTCCTACAGTTTCAGCGCGACGAAATGTTCGAATTGCAGATTGTTTTTTTAATACATATCGCAAATGGCTCTCATTTCCACCACCAAACATTTTTGCCAGATATTTAATAGGTGCTCTCGCTTTATCAAAATCAGGGAAAAATTCTTCATTAATACTTCGGACAGATTCCCCCTCTTGCGCGGACATGACCGGAAGCATTGGCGGCACATAAAAAAGCATGGGCAATGTTCTATATTCCACGTGCGGCGGTAAAGCGATGCCCCACTCTTTTACGAATTTGTAAACAGGCGAATCTTGCGCTGCTTTAATGGTTGAATCAGCAATCCCATTCTTTTTGGCTTCCCGAATAACATTTTCATCAAAGGGGTCCAAAATCATTTCTCGTTGAGCATCGACTAATTCATCATCAGGACGCTTGGCTGTTTCTTCAATTTTATCTGCATCATAAAGCAGGACACCCAAATAACGAATCCGTCCAACGCAGGAATGAAAACACGCCGGCGCTTGACCTGTTTCAACTCGCGGAAAACAGAGAATACATTTTTCGGATTTTCCCGTATTCCAGTTATAATATGTTTTTTTATACGGACAAGCAGAAATGCACGAACGCCAAGCACGACATCGTTCTTGGTCTAACAATACAATCCCGTCTTCGCCCCGTTTATAGAGTGCTCCGGACGGACAAGATGCCACACAAGATGGATTCACACAATGGTTGCAAATTCTTGGGAAATAGAACATCATGAGACGTTCTATAGCAAACATTTGTTCTCGTTGCTCTTCAGATAAGCCTTCTAAATTAACATCATTTTCTGCATAAATGGGGGAGCCACCTAAATCATCATCCCAATTCGGTCCCGCTTCAATGTCCATTTCTTCGCCAGTTATCATAGAAATAGGGCGAGCAGTTGGCTGATCATCACCTTCGGGCGAATCGAACAAATCTTTGTATTTATAGGTCCATGGTTCGTAATAATCATCCAAGGTTGGCATATTAGGATTATGGAAAATATTCGTAACCGTTTTGGCTTTACTGGTGGAACGCAACTTCAGTTCTCCGTCAACGACTTCCCATCCACCTTTATATTTATCCTGGTCTTCCCATCTTGTTGGGAAGCCGGTGCCGGGTTTTGTTTCCACATTATTCCACCACATGTATTCGGTGCCTTTTCGATCTGTCCAGATATTTTTACAGGCAATACTGCATGTATGACAACCGATACATTTGTCCAGGTGAAACACCATTGAAATTTGACTTCTGATATCCATAATTATTTTTCCTTTTACCAGTTCAAAATGGGCAGTTTGCGCACCATGATGAAGGTGTCCCGATTTGCTCCTGTGGGACCCCAGTAATTAAAGTGATACGTAAACTGTCCGTAACCACCGACCATGAGATTTGGCTTCAATCGAGCGCGCGTCAAGCTGTTATTCATTCCAGCTCGTTTGTTTCCGCGCAGTGGAGATTTCGGCACAGACAATGTCCGTTCAGTGGCATGATAAATAATCACAATTCCTCTTGGGATTCGAACACTTACATTTGCCCGAGTCACAACAACGCCATTATCATTATAAACTTCTACCCAATCATTATCCACAATGTCCAGTTCTTCCGCATCTTTGTCGTTAATCCAAAATGGCTCAACACCACGACTTAATGTGGACATGCGATGGTTATCTCCATACGTAGAATGAATATGCCATTTTCCATGGGGCGTTAAATAGTTGAATACTTTCGCCTTATGCTCACTTTCACTGGTGGTTAATTCTGCATATTGTGTGGGCGTAGGTTTCGGTTTATAGGTTGGAAGATGCTCACCATATTGAATATATCCAGGATGGTCCAGATAAAAATGCTGACGACCCGTCAATGTCCGCCATGGGACTAATCGCTCTACATTATAAGTAAAGGGCGAATAGGGCCGACCATTTTCCAGTAAACCTGACCACATGGGCGTATTATGAAGTCGCCGTGGTTGGGCGCATAAATCGTCATAAGTCATCCGAACACCACGATTCTTTTCCGCCAAGTCCGCTAAAACGAGACCTGTTTTTTCTTCCATATTTTTATAGGAACGATAGGCCAATTCACCATTGGTTACAGATGCTAATTCCAAAACCGTATTACATACATCTTTCGCTTCTTTCAAGGATGGATAAGTTTCGCCATCCCACGTTTCGGTGGGACATTCAATTTTCAAACGTTCATATTCATCTTTCACGTCATAATGAGTTCCGTGAGCACCAAGGCCGTTTTTTGGCACATTCGGACCGTAAGAGATGTAACGTTTGTAAACGTTTTTGAAATCTCGTTTTACCACCTTAATTCCAGGCATGGTCTTTCCGGGAATGGCTTCCACTTCTCCATCAATCCAATCCTTGATTTCTGTTTGGGCAATTTCTGCCGGCGTATCATGCGCCAAGGCTAATGTAACCACATCTTCCATTTGTTCAGGAAAATGCTTTTCCGACACTTTAGAAAATGCTTCTGCAATATCTTTGAAAATATCCCAATCACTTTTGGATTCCCATGCCGGGGGAACGGCTTCCGCCAACGGATGAATAAAACTGTGCATATCGGTAGAATTCAAATCTGCTTTTTCATACCATGTCGCGGCAGGAAGAACAATATCAGAATACAATGCTGATGTATCCATGCGGAAATTCAAATCCACCACTAAATCCATTTTCCCTTGTGGTACTTTGTCATGCCAAACGACTTCTTCTGTTGAACCTTTTGCAAATTGAGGATCAGATACTTGGTTGGTATGAGTTCCAAGATAATGATCTAAAAAGAATTCATGCCCTTTGGCAGAACCACCGATGGCATTTCCGCGCCATACAAACCAAACTCTAGGCCAATTATCTGAACTGTCCGGATCTTCGATAGAAAATTTCATATCTCGTTTTTTCAATTTTTCTACAACATAATCCACGATTCCCTGCTCATCTTTTGCACCATTTTCTCGTGCTTCTTTAGCCAAATCAATGGGATTTGTTTCAAACTGGGGATAAAAGGGAAGCCAGCCATTTCGGACTGCTTTCACATTCACGTCCATGGTATGCCCTTTTGCCAATGTTTTTTCCGGCTGTTTTTCTGGCACCGTATGATAATCAGTAAAGGATTTTTCGTATCGCCATTGGTCCGAATGGACATAATGCCAGCTCGGTGTATTTTGAAGGCGAGAGGGTCCAAACCAATCTTTCGCCAAAGCAATGGAAGCCCAAGATTCGCCCGGCGCCAATTTTTCCTGACCAACATAATGACCCAAACCGCCACCATTTTTTCCAATACAACCCGTAAACATGAGCGCATGAATTGCGGCACGATACATAAGATTTGCGTGATACCAATGATTGATACCCGCACCAATAATCACCGTGCATTTTCCACCGGTTTTTTCCGCTGTGCTTGCCCATTCTCGCGCAAAACGAATCAATGTTTCCGGTGCAATTCCTGTATATTTTTCTGCCCACGCTGGTGTGTAAGTTGCATCTTCTTCGTAATTTTCTGGATAACCTTCCAGTCCTCGTCCCACGCCATATTGAGCCATGAGCAAATCATACACAGTGGCAACCGGAACTTGACCATCGGCTGTTTCTATCATTTTTACCGGCACATTTCGCGTAATAGTTTCGCCTTGACTGAAATCGTCTAATTCTACAGAATAAATCTGGTCAGAATCTTTTAGAAATGTGAGTTTCGGTGCAATTTTTGAACCATCCGCATTATCTTCCAATTTCAAATTCCAATGACCTTTATTTTTTTTCGCCCATCGGTTTCCAACAGAGCCTTTCGGCACTTTTGTTCGATTCTCTTCCTCATCCCACATCAAAAATTGCCAATCGCCATTTTCCATATCTTTATATTGAGTCAAACGATTTGCACGAAGCAATTGCCCCGCTTTATAGACATCACCGTCTTTATTTAATTCAACTAAAAAGGGCGAATCCGTATATTGTTTGGAGTAATCTAAAAATGATTTTTCTTGTTTTTCGTGATGAAATTCTTTCAATATCACATGATTCACCGCCATCCAGTAAGCACCATCCTGCCCAGCATTAATGGGAATCCATTCATCAGAGAATTTTGACACTTGAGAAAAATCAGGTGAAAAAACCACCATCTTTGTTCCGTTATATCGAGCTTCTGCTGCAAAATGCACATCCGGTGTTCGTGTCATATTCAAGTTTGCACCCATGACGGCAAGCATTTTGGCATTATACCAATCAGCTGATTCCTGAACGTCCGTTTGTTCTCCCCATGTTTCTGGTGAAGCACTGGGTAAATCGCAATACCAATCATAAAAGGAAAGAGAAACGCCACCAATTAACTGCATTAATCTCGCACCGGCTGCGTAAGAAACCATGGACATAGCCGGAATGGGCGAAAATCCTGCAATGCGGTCGGGACCGTGTTGTTTAATTGTATGCGCCATAGACGCAGCAATAATTTCCTTCACCGTTTCCCAACTGGCACGACGAAAGCCACCTTTTCCCCGAGCACGCTGCCAGCGTTTTCGTTTTTCAGGATCATTGACCATTGAAGTCCAAGCTTCAACTGGGTCGTTATATTCTTTTTTTGCTTCTAACCATAAGTCAAGCAATGCGCCACGAATGGTTGGATATTTTACTCGAAGCGGACTATATAAATACCAAGAAAAAGAAATTCCACGCTGACATCCACGGGGTTCGTATGGCGGAATACCATGCTCTAATTTTGGATAATCCAAACCCTGCATTTCCCAGGTGACGATACCGTCTTTCACATGAATTTGCCATGTGCAAGATCCGGTGCAGTTTACACCATGGGTGCTTCGAACCACTTTATCATACTGCCAACGATTTCGATAAAATTCTTCCCAGCTTCTATTTTCCGGGGCTACTTCGTCTCTAATCCAAGACAACTTACTGTTACTCATGATAACTCTCCTTTTACCATGGGCTTCCGAACCGCACGCAAGCGATTCCCCCAGGCTAAATCAAATAATACCAAACAAATGGCTAAACCGATAAATCCAAATATCATAAAATTGAAATCGTGGGCATTGCTCACAATGTCCTTCCCTTCTGCTTTGTTTTTCAAAAAAGCCACAAGTGGCAAAACTTCATCTTCGTCAATAGGATGTTTTTTATAAATGGGCGACATGGTCTCCGAAGACGGATTCGACAACCAAGCAGCGATGGCTATTTTTCCACCAAGACGACCATACGCTTCCGTTAAATCAGGGCCTAAAAGTCCGCCACCGAGAAATCCTTCTCCGGCGATTTCGTGACAACTGATACAGGACGGTCCCCTGTTTTTCAATCGAGTGGTTCCCATAAATAAAGCAGAACCAATTTGTAAATCTTCTTCGGTGAGCGGTCTATCCGCCAAGGTTGAACCCGCAAATTTCGATTTTTCTTTCCCCGATTCTTCCTTGATAAATTTTAACAATGCCCGAGTCATGGATGCATTTAAGTTTGCGACTTTGGGCATCACAACACCCCGAGCTTCTTTCAATAATTTGGACGCATAAGCATCACCGCTATTGATAACAGCTTGTGGGTTCAAAATAAATTTTTCCAGCCAAACGGCATCTTTTCGTTCTTCTACATCCTTCAAATCAGGACCAGTAAGTCGCCCACCACCAATGGTGTGACAGCTGAAACAATTTTTTTCAAAAAATTCTTCCGGGTCGCTTTGGGGAAAAGCCAAACCCTGAATCAGAAAAACAGTTATAATAAAATAGG
>Ga0233431_1001444_pt1 | contig 41224 bp, 42 predicted proteins | sample SI_118_April2016_FD_179867 | JGI IMG/M metagenome (GOLD analysis project Ga0233431, IMG submission 179867) | Seawater microbial communities from Saanich Inlet, British Columbia, Canada - SI_118_April2016_200_MG | ecosystem: Environmental > Aquatic > Marine > Inlet | place: Canada: British... | reverse complement strand
ACCTTGAGAGTAATACTCCTTCAGATACAATGCAGCTTAGAGACGATAGTTCTGAATACTTTATCGCAAATGTAAAATCAATTCAGCCTTCTTCGTTAAAGCCAGTAAACTCGCTAAAAACTAACATAATCTCTATATTAGAAAAACAAAATAAGGAATCTATAGCAAAGGGGCATGCTATGGAGGTTTATAATAAATTTATAGAAAACGCTAAGGACTCTCAGGATTTGAAAAAAAAATATCCTCATCTGTCAATACAAACTCTAACTTTATCCAGACCAAATGGCGGAACTGATAAACAATTAGATGAGATAACATCAGATGCTTTAGTAAATATATTTAATCTAAAACAGGTTAATGATTCTACTTCTATATTTAAAACAAAAAAGGGGGAATTTGCTTTTGCAGTAGTAAAGAAAATTACTTTCCCTCAAGATGTTACTTCTGATACAGAGGTCAAAAAAATTAATGCACAATTATCTGATTTCATGACGTCACTAATGTACCAAGAATTTATGCAGTACTTATACTCGCAGCATGAAATCCAAGTATATCAAAAAACTCTAGAAAATTTATACGAGAGAGATTTTTAAAAGACTTAGGTGCATTGTATACTGAAATTATTTATTAATCTTTTTCTTTGCAATCATTCCATCGGCTTGTCTATCCCACATTTCTCTAAACTTACTATTTTTATTTGCAAGAAGCTTTTGAAAATTTCCATCTTCAATAACTTGTCCTCCATCCAAAACAATGATTCTATCAAGGTTTTTTATCGTTGAGAGACGATGAGCAATTACAACCACTGTTGCACTTTTCGTTGCTAACATTGTATCAATCGACTCTTGAATTTGTTGTTCAGTTTGAGAATCAAGACTCGAAGTCGCCTCATCTAGTACTAAAATTGGCGCATTCTTTAAAATAGCCCTTGCAATAGCTATTCTCTGCTTTTGACCGCCACTCAGTTTTACTCCTCTCTCCCCAACAAGAGTATTGTATTTATCAGGAAGTCTTTCAATAAAGTCATGGGTATTAGCTTTTCTAGATGCCTCAATAACCTCGGCATCTTTTGCTTTTAGGTTTCCATATCGAATATTTTCCATCAATGAAACATGAAACAATGTGGTGTCTTGAGGGATGATAGCTATTTGAGAACGAAGAGACTCTTGAGTCATCTCTTTGATATTTAACCCGTCAATAAGTATCTCTCCTGACTGAATATCGAAGTATCTCATAATGAGATTTATAAGAGTTGTTTTTCCTGATCCGGAAGTTCCAACAATCCCGATCTTTTGATTTTGCGGAATCGTTAGGGAAAAGTTTTTAAAAATTTTATTTTCCTCTGCATCATAGAAAAATCTTATATTTTTTAATTCGATCTTTCCTTGTTTTATTTTGTGATCTACTGCATCATCTGAGTCTTTGACTTCATGTTCAATTTCCATAATCGAATAGCAAGACTTGATTTCACTCCAGTAATCAATAAAGCTATTAATTGTATCAATAAGATCGTGCGTCGTACGAATAAGAGACGGGAGTGTTGTTATAATAAACAAAACACTTCCAATTGTTATTTTATTGTGATACCTCAGGAAAATCATTAGCAATAGTATCGCAATAACAAACAACGTCTCAATACTTCTCGCTATTAGATTTTGTTTCCATATTCTATAATTCCAAATATTTACTATCTTACTGAGAACTTCATTATTAAGCTTGATTATATTTTTTTGCTCATATTTTTTCGTTGAAAATGCCTTAACTGTGAAAATATTCATTATTAAATCATTTAGTTTTCCTGTGTATTTCTGAAAAGTGCTTTGTTTTTCCATGTTTAGTGCACTCATTTTTCCACTAAAAAGAAACAAAAAGAGATAAGTCATTATGGCCACCCAAATAAAGCAAATGAGGCCAAATAAGACATGAATACTTGAAATCAAGATTATTGTAAAACCAACATAAAAAACACACCATAAATTTACCCTAAAGAAGATATCTCCAACCCTGTTTTGCATTTGGCTAATCTTACTTGCTACTGATCCGCTAAAGTTATCTTGAAAAAAACGATAAGAATGATCGGAAACATAGGTATACATATCTTTGCCGATATTTCCCAACATTGGAATTATTCTTTTGAAAGATATACCAATAAAATGAAAAACCCAGCAGTCATTTAATCTTACAATAAGAAAAACTATAGAATAGCCAATAACTAAATGTAATCCAACATTTTCAGGTGTTAAAGCCATATCGATAAAAATCTTTATAGCATACTGCCCAAAAGCTACAACTAATCCAGAAATAACTGGAAGAATTATCATGATTGAAATCCATAATTTAAAGCCTTTGAAATGCTTAAATAGAAATTGCGTCAGAGTTGGGGGTTTCATAACTTATACCTCTTATCTAGATAGAAGTAACACTTTACCAGAAAAGTGTTAGCAAAAAGTTAATTTAACAAAGATACATGAAGATGCCCTTTTGCAAGACTAAACTTACGAAGACTGGGATGGCAGAGGAAGAGGGATTTGAACCCTCGAGACATTGCTGTCAACACGCTTTCCAGGCGTGCGCCTTAAACCGCTCGGCCATTCCTCCAATTATTTTAGCTATAATATAGAAATTTATGTTGTACTGCAAGTGGCTTCGTTTGTAAGTGTAGTAGTTCTAACTACACCTAAGCTTACGATATATAGCTACATTTTTATTATGTTGCTGCATATTGCTTGAGAAATTATGCCTCCCCTCACAATCTGCAACCACAAAATATAGATAGTTAGTTTCGATAGGATTTAGTACTGCTATTAAAGATTCAATCCCTGGATTTGCAATAGGAGTAGATGGCAAGCCTTTATATTTATATGTATTAAAAGGAGAGTCGATTCTTAAATCTTTTTTGGTCAAAGGCCTTTCTAATACATATGCCCCTTTTGTAATTGCATAAATCGTTGTAGGATCTGCCTCCAGCTTCATTCCCTTTTTCAAACGATTTAGAAATACTGAAGCTATTTTCGGACGATCTTCATCTAATTTAGATTCTTTTTCAACGATGGAGGCCAAAACAAGGGCTTCTTTCTTGCTTTTTAGTTGAACCTCTTTGTTCCTTTTTTTCCATAAGTCATCTAAAATTTCCCGCATCGACACAGCCATTTTATCAAGCATTTGACTCTTTGTTTCTCCATATATGTAAAAGTAAGTTTCTGGCAATAAATCCCCTTCCTCATAATTTTCATTAATATCCCCAGATAATTTCTCTTCTTTTTTCAGCGCATTAATTATCTGCGCAGTAGTATATCCCTCTGGAATTGTCATTTTTCTAACAAAGACATCCTCTTGCTGCATTTTTCTAATAATGTCAAAATTAGATATATGAGGCGCAAAGACATACTCACCTGCTTTAATAGGTCCAAAAAACTTACCAACTTGCGCGAATATCCAAAAAACCTTGGCATTATATATAACCCCTTCTTGTTGTAGTATACGAGCAACATTTTTTGTGGATCCTCTATTCAGCACAACTAGTTTTTCTTGCTTTAACGGCCCAGAGGATATAGCAATAACTATAAACAGGAGGAATGCAGCAATTCCAGAAAGAAAAATAATTCTTACCATTTTAAAGAACATCTAATTTTGGTCAAATATTTCCAAATACCAGGGTAGCATTTGTCATACAAAACCCAAAGGGGTTTATTATAATGGCTCAGTTTTTTTCTCAAGCTGTGTGCCGTGGGCATTATCTTGGGTTAAGTAAGTTTAGTGCTTGACTATGATTTAAGCTTGTGGCAAGTTGCTAATAGCCTTTAATTTAATTGAAAAAAACATGTCTATAGTTGTTATCTCTCATACAGTGGGAGCCTTTTCTAATATTAATGCAACCGAAGTAGCTGGAAAAATACTACGTTCAGGACTAAAGTCTAAACGAACATTAGAAAATGAAGGGGTTCTATTAAAAGATACAAGCATTAAAGGTATTTTCTCAGACGAGGATACGAACATTTATTTTTGGGCCGATCCAGATAGTTATGGAGAATTTAAAGTAGAAATTAAACTAGATGCAGATGCAAGCTATACATATAGTTCATGGTTTCGTGGAGGTGTCGATTATTTTTTATATGCAGCTTCTAGGTTGAGATTAACTGAGTATCACAAAGAACGTATCAACTATGAAGCGATGCAAGAACAATTTCCCGATAAAGACATAATACAACATCCTATATTGGCAACACCAATTATTTTGACTTCAAGTCAACAAAAATTTAAACTTGATATACTTGAGTATTCTGCTGAAGTGCCAGTTAATACACCCATTATTGATCCTTCCTTTTTTGTGAGATATAGTTTAAGAGGAAACTATACAGAATTAAATTCCAACAAACTAATAGAACAAAATGATGTATTTTTAACGCGTGGAATTTTTATAGATGAAGATAGGCGTTATATAACTCCTAATGCTATTAAATTACCTGATGATTATGGACATGTGAGTTTGTTACAATGCCAATATGGACCTTGTTGTCGATCAGCATATATTCATGATGCACAGATTGACAGCTCTAAACCATATATTATGAATGCGTCTTACACTAAAGATCTAAGAAAAAATGAGCATTATCCTGTTCTTACTGACGAAATGTTTGTGGTAAAAGGAAATGAACAAGACAATAGATTTATTGTATTAAATAATGTTGAAACTACGTTATGGGGAAAAGAAGGAGCAGATTTGTTTTGTTTTGGACCAGAATCGCACTCTAACCATGTAATTATTGATTTTTCTCCTCAAGAGGGAGATAGAATTGTATTAAAGCAAAACGAATTTTATAGTTCTGCAGAAGAAGCCGCAGAGGGTCAAATATCAAAAGAAGGTGATTTTATAATAGTTAGGTTAAACAACCTAGCCTCTGTAGTTCTTTGTGGACAAGAAGGACCCTTGAACACAGACGCATTCTTAATGATAAATAACGTATATGATTTTTGTGCCTTATAGATTAAAATCTTTGTTTTATTTATAATTAGAGCTAGTTACTATACCCATTCTAATTCTGTCACGTCTGTTAAGGGAATGTTGAAAAATGAGCTCAAAAGTGAATTGAACATGGAAAAATTTTTGCTGTAACTCTCCTAGGCAAACTAATTTATGGGTGGAGAAATTGCAATTAATCTTCATAAGTTAAAACAAATTGCCTTCATAAACTCAGAGAACTGGTTCTTAGCAATTCCAGAAAGAAAAATAATTCTTACCATTTTAAAGGGCACCTAGTTTTGGTCAAATGTTTCCAAATACTAGGGTAGCATTTGTCACACCAAACCCAAAGGGGTTTATTATAATGGCTCAGTTTTTTTCTCAAGCTGTGTGCGTAGTTGCTAAATCAACTATTAGGTTCACGCATCACAAAGAGGAACCACCGTCGCACCGTCTAACCCCAGCTGACTAATCTCTACTCCAGCGATTGTAATTGAATCACTCGGAATAGAATCATCTAAATCAACAGCATCTCCTGCAACTAAATTTGGTAGTATAAATACCTTTCCTGCATCATTGTCGCCAGAAGCAGGTGCTCCAACAACAACATCATTTGTACCACCACTGCCATCAAAATCTACTACCGTCACACCACCTTTCCCCAATTCACTACCCGCTACTCCAGTGATCGTAATTGTACTGGCCGGAGGAGAAGCTAAGTCAATATTTTCTGTCGGATTTAGCACTATATATACTTTTCCTGCGTTATTGTTAAAACCATAAGCTCCAACAACAACATCATTTGTATTACCATCGTTTTCAAAATCTACTACAGTCACTCCACCATACCCCAACCAACTACCCGCCTCTCCAGTGAGCGTAATTGTATCGAGCGCTAAGTCAATAGTTCTTGTCGGATTTAGCACTATATATACTTTTCCTGCCTCAGTGTTAAAACCATGAGCTGCAACAACAACATCATTTGTACCACCACTGCCATCAAAATCTACTACAGTCACACCGCCACCCCCCAGATAACTACCTGCTACTCCAGTGATAGTAATTGTACTGGCCGGAGGAGAAGCTAAATCAATGTCTTCTGTCGGATTTGGCAGTATATATACTCTTCCTGCCGAGTTAAAAGCATACGCTGCAACAACAATATCATTTGCACCACCACTGCCATCAAAATCTACTACCGTCACACCGCCAGCCCCTAGCCAACCACCCGCCTCTCCAGTGATCGTAATTGTACTGGCCGGAGGAGAAGCTAAGTCAATATTTTCTGTCGGATTTAGCACTATATATACCTTTCCTGCAGCAGAGTTAAGAGTAGGTGCTGAAACAACAACATCATTTGTATTACCATCGTTTTCAAAATCTACTACCGTTACACCGCCATACCCTAGCCGGCCGGACTCTAGAAAAGCTGGTGTTTCTCCAGTGATAGTAAATGAACCACTTGGGATAGTAGAAGGGGTAGCTAAATCAACATCAGTACTTGGATTTAACAGCACATATACCCTTCCTCCGTAATTAGTGCCAAAAAGAGGTGCTCCAACAACAACATCATTTGTATTACCATCGTTTTCAAAATCTACTACCGTCACACCACCACCACGCCCTAGCCAACTATCTACTACTCCAGTGATCGTAAATGAACCACTTGGAAGAGAGACACCTACATCAATATTACCGATTGAATTTAACAGCATATATACCCTTCCTGCCATAGAGTCAAAGTCAGGAGCTGCAACATAAACAAAGGAAGTGGGAAAATGTGTACATTCTCCACCAAAGCACACGTCGTTCGTACATTCGTTTTCATCACTCGTACATGAAGTGCCAACTACTTTATTTGTTTCTACACACGAACCAGCATCACATGCGCTAGTAACGCAGCTATTACTGGGCGTACAAACCATAGGAGTACCAGCACATGTACCACCTGAACAGGTATCAGTTACAGTACAAGGATCACCATCATCACAAAAAGGACTACCCGCCGACGGTTTGCTGGTCCCTAGGTAACTACTCGCTGCTTCTCCAGTGATCGTAATGGTTGCTCCTGTTGGAAGAACAATATTACCGCTTGGATTTTGTAGTATATACACCCTTCCTGTCGCAGAGCTAAAATCATAAGCTCCAACAACAACATCATTTGTATTGCCATCGCTTGCAAAATCTACTACTCTCACCCCCATTTCCCCCAGATGACTATTTGTTTCTCCACTGATCGTAGTTGAACCAACTGGAATAGAACTTAAATTAATAGTACCGCTTGGATTTAGCAGTATGTATACTTTTCCTGTGTTAGAGTTAAGAAAGGGCGCCGCAACAATAACATCATTTGTAACACCTCCACCATCAAAATCTACTACCGTCACACCGCCCCACCCCAAATAACCATCTGCTGCTTCTCCAGTGATAATAGTAGTTGCTCCTGCTGGAAGAACAATATTACCGCTTGGATTTAGTAGTATATATACTTTTCCTGTGTTAGAGTTAGAATGGGGCGCTGCAACAATGACATCATTTGTAACACCTCCACCATCAAAATCTACTACCGTCACACCGCCGAATCCCAGCCAACTACCTGCTTCTCCAGTGATCGTAATAGTTGCTCCTGTTGGAAGAACAATACCAACGCTTGGATTTAGCAATATATATACTTTTCCTGCCCCAGAGTTAAGAAGATGCGCCGCAACAATAACATCATTTGTATTACCGTCGTTTTCAAAATCTGCTACCGTTACACCACCTCTTCCTAGAGCACTAGGGTCTCCTTCTGCAGTGATTGTAATTGCACCTATCGGAAGATTAATAGTACCACTTGGATTTAGCAGTATATATACCCTTCCTGCTCCTTCACCAGCGTGCCCTGCAATAACAACATCATTTGTACCACCACTGCCATCAAAATCTACTACCGTTACACCGCCGTGCCCCAACCGATCATATTCTTCTCCAGTAATCGTAATTGTACCACCTGGAATAGTGTCACTTAAATCTATATTACTGCTTGGATTTAGCAGTATGTATACTCTTCCTGTCTCAGTCGTAGGAGCATGAACACCAAGAGTGTGCCCTGCAACGGCAATATCATTAACGCCATTGCCATCAAAATCTACTACCGTCGCACCACCCCAATACCCTAGGTCACTATTTGTTTCTCCAATGATCGTAAATGAGTCAGTTGGAAGAGAACCACTTAAATCATAATCTCCTGCAACTAAATTTGGTAGTACATACATCTTTCCCGCCTGAGAGATCCCCCCAGTTCCCCTAAGGGCTCCAACAACAGTATAGGAAGAGACGGGGTGTGTGCATGTTCCACTAGAACAGATGTTATTTGTACATACATTTCCATCATCTGTGCATGAAGTACCATCTGCTTTGTTGGGATGCGTACATGTTCCACTAGAGCACACATCATCCGTACATACGATTCCATCATCTGTGCAAGAAGTATCATCTGCTTTGTTAGCATTTACACAACCTGTTGCTGAATTACAAGAATCATCGGTGCAAACTTCGCTATCATCACAATCTAGAGCCGGACCTCCAACACAAACCCCAGCAGAGCAAGTATCTTCTGTTGTGCAAGCATCATTATCATCACAAGATGCTGTATTATATGTATGTAAACAACCGTATAATGAACCACAAGAATCATCGGTGCAAACATTATCATCACTACAATTTGGAGCTGAACCTCCAACACAACTCCCACCAGAGCAAGTATCCTCTGTTGTACAAAAATTACCATCATCACAAGATGCTGTATTATTGGTATTTACACAACCTGTTGCTGGATCACAAGAATCATCGGTGCAAACATTACTATCATCACAATCTGGGGCTGAACCTCCAACACAAACTTCAGCAGAGCAAGTATCTTCTGTCGTGCAAGCGTTGCTATCATCACAAGAGACTGTATTAGGTGTGTTTACACAACCTGTTGCTGGATCACAAGAATCATCGGTGCAAACATTGCTATCATCACAATCTGGAACTGAACCTCCAACACAACTCCCACCAGAGCAAGTATCTTCTGTCGTACAAGCATTGCTATCATCACAAGATGCTACATTATTGGTATTTACACAACCTGTTACTGTATCACAAGAATCATCAGTGCAAACATTGCTATCATCACAAGATGTTGTATTATCGGTATGCGTACATGCTCCGCTAAGACATTCATTGGTTGTACAGCTATTTCCATCACTCGTACATGAAGTGCCATCTACTTCATTTACTTCTTGGCATCCTCCGCTAATACAAGCATTAGTGCCGCATTCACTAACACTAGATGTACAATCAGCATCGTTGATGCATAAATAAGAATCACAAGGAGGGTATCTATTCAATACAACTTGAGATAAATTAGCAGCACAAGAACCCTCCCTAGCCATCATTGATTGGTATGACCCAAGAGCAGAAGTATGAAAAGCTGTACCTGGTAATCTCTTGTTTATTTCAGCTTGCCAATTTATTCCCACAACATAGCAAAGATCACTGCAATATATTCTAAGATTATAATAATCATTTACTATATCTCTATTTGTTATCTCACACACTGCAGTACACCTCTAAATTAAAATTTTTAGTCCAGAAGTTAAAACAAACGCCCATGCATTAGCTCGTGCATCAAAAGTATAATTGGGTTCCATGTTTTTATATTTGAATCTACTTATATATATATATCTGGCATCAAAGACCGCCGAAAGACGGGAAGTAATATTATAATTAAAGCCTACTATTGCTTGGTATATAAGGGCATTAGAGCTTTCGCCTTCAGTTGTTTCACCACCAACAATAGAAATTTGTCTTTTATTACCTGATTTGTTATGGGAATAACCAACACCCACTCCCAAAAAAGGTTCTATCCTTGATACACACAGTTTTTGAGGAGAATGAATTAATAAATTTAATAAGGCTCCGCTTGATTTTAACTCTCCTACAATTACACCACCCGCACCATAGTCTCTTTCTATAGAAGTCTCGCGATGGATACCCTCGATCTCTATAGAGAAATTACGATTAAGGTGCTTACCAACTGCAGCTAATGGGAATATCTTAAACTTTTCATTTTGTTCATGAGTACCGTATCTTAATCTGCTATATACAGGAAATGCAACATTTCCCCTTACATAGTATGCATTGGAGGGATCCTCATTATTGCAAAGACAAGAAGAAGAGCTTTTACGAGATGAATTTTTATTATCAAAATCTTTGGAATTGGAATAGTATTTACGAGATAAACTCTTACTATCAAAACCTTTGGAATAGTATCTACGAGATGAATTCTTATTACCAAAATCTTTAGAATTGGCTGATAAAATCAAAAATATAGGAAGACAAAATAAAAGAAACTTTTTCATAAATCCCTGAGTTGCTAACAGGAAGAGTGTTTCAACCTACTATATATAGTAGATTACAACACCTCTAGAAAGTCAACTTTTTTACGACTAGCGCGGATCTTATAAATTTTTGGTAAGATAAATACAACAAAATGCCCCTTAAATAGGAAGCTATTTAGGTCAAATCTTTTTGAATATTAGAGTAGCATTTGTACCACCAAATCCGAAAGAATTTGTCATAACAGCGTCAAGCTTCTTCTCTTGAGCTGAATGCGGTACTAAATCAATTTTACAATTTTCGATAGGATTATTAAGATTTAAGGTTGCGGGAATTATTGAATCTCTCAATGATAATAAGGAAAAAATAGCTTCAACGCTGCCAGCTGCTCCAAGTAAATGACCTATGGATGACTTGGTCGAAGACATTTTTAAACTGCTGAGATCATTTTCAAATAGCTTTTGTACTACATTTAGCTCTATATCATCGCCTACAGGGGTAGAAGTCCCGTGAGCGTTAATATAACCTATATCAGAAGTGGAAAGCCCTGATTTTTTAAGTGCCATAGACATAGATCTATAAGCCCCCCTTCCATCAGGATGTGGTGATGTCATATGAAAACCATCGCCTGTTGAGCCATATCCAATTAATTCTCCATATATTTTTGCACCACGCTTTTTAGCGTGCTCATATTCTTCCAATACAACTATGCCTGCTCCCTCTCCCATTACGAATCCATCTCGATCTTTATCCCACGGTCTTGAAGCTTCTGTTGGTTTGTCGTTAAAGCCGGTTGAAAGAGCTCTAGCTGCAGCAAATCCAGCGACTCCCGCTTGACAAAGCGCAGATTCCGCACCTCCCGCAATCATCACATTGGCATCTCCCGCTTGAATGATACGAGCAGCATCACCTATCGCATGAGCACCAGTTGAACAAGCGGTAACTACGGCATGATTTGGGCCTTGATAACCATATTTTATTGATATTTGCCCAGACGCAAGGTTGATTAAACTTGCGGGAATGAAGAAAGGACTTACTTTTCGAGGCCCTCTCTCTTTAATCAAAATCGAAGATTCCTGTATAGTTCTAATGCCACCAATTCCAGAACCAACAACAACACCTGTCATTTCAAAGTCTTCTTGGGTTTTTGGTTCCCAACCAGAATCCTCGACAGCCTGTTCTGTAGCACCTAATGCATATATTATAAATTTATCCATTTTACGGGAATCTTTAGCTGACACATATTGCAAAGAATTAAAGGCCCCTTTGTCGTCCTCTGATTCGTAAATTTCCCCTGCAACTTGACAAGTTATATTAGAAGAGTCAAATTTAGTAATGTTAGAAATGCCTGACTTTGAATTTATTAAAGACTCCCATGTAAGCTTTGTATTACCGCCTAAAGGAGTAACTAGGCCTATGCCTGTTATAACAATTCGTCTCATAATATAATTATTAGATTTTTACTTTTTCGTGCTCGTTAATATACTTGATAACGTCCGCAACTGTTTGAAGCTTTTCTGCGTCTTCATCAGGGATCTCAGCACTAAATTCTTCTTCAAAAGCCATAATTAGCTCTACTTGATCTAAACTATCAGCACCTAAGTCGTCAACAAAACTAGCGTCAACAGTAACCCTAGACTCATCAATATCTAGATTTTTTACAATAATCTTTTTAACACGCGCTTCAATACCACTCATATAATACCTCTTTAAATTAAACTATTTAAACTACTTATTTACCACAATTATAACAAACAAGATAGTAAAAAATTTATATCATAAGCATTCCACCATTCACATGGAGGGTTTGCCCGTTAACATACCTTGCTTCATCGCTTACAAGATATAAGGTAGCATAAGCAATATCCGTAGGATCGCCAAGCTCTCCCGATGGGATATTTGCTGCTATCTTTTGTTTTTGTTCGTCATTTAAAACATTAGTCATTGGAGTTTTTATAAACCCTGGAGCGATGCAATTTATAGTGATACCTCTTGATGCAACTTCTCGTGCTAGAGATTTGCTCATGCCAATTATTCCAGCTTTGGAGGCGCAATAATTTGCTTGCCCTGGATTACCACTAACTGCTACCACTGATGAAACATTCACTATTCTTCCCTTTCTATTTTTCATCATATGGCGAACAAAATTACGATTTAGAATGAAAGTGGATTCTAAATTAACTTTCATTACCGATTCAAAATCGTCATTTTTCATCCGGATTGCTAAGCCATCCTTTGTAATTCCAGCATTACAAATCAAAACATCTACGCTGCCTAATTTATCAATCGCTATATCTAGCAATCCTTCTACTTCTTCTATATTAGATAAGTCACATTTACAGCTACATGATCTTTCACCTAAAGTAGATACCAAGTTATCTAGTTTTGTATTATTAGTGCCTGTTAGTAATACATTAGCGCCTTGCGCATGCAGAACCTTTGTGATCGCGGCTCCAAGTCCGCCAGTTGCACCAGTGACAACAATATTTTTACCGGCTAGCTCAAACATCCGCTAACTCTGTAACGTTAACAGCTTTTGATTTTTCACTATTTGTAGAAGGCTCTATTCCATATTTTATTTTAATTTCCTTTTCTATATTAGTAGCTACTTCTGGATTATTCTTTAAATATTCTTTTGCGTTTTCTTTTCCTTGTGCAATTTTATTGCCTTTATAAGAAAACCAAGAACCGGCTTTTTCTATTATATTGGCCTTTACACCTAAATCAATAATTTCCCCATATCGTGAAATACCTTCACCATACATAATATCAAACTCTACTACCTTAAACGGCGGTGCAACTTTATTTTTTACAACCTTAACCTTGGTTTCATTTCCTTTTATCTCTTCTTTATCCTTAATAGCCCCAGTTCTTCTAACTTCTAATCTAACAGAGGCATAGAATTTTAATGCATTACCACCAGTAGTAGTTTCAGGGTTGCCAAATACTATACCGATTTTCATACGAATTTGGTTAATAAATATTACTATGCAATTAGTTTTAGAAATTGACCCAGTAAGTTTTCTTAAAGCCTGGCTCATAAGGCGCGCCTGTAACCCCATATGCGAATCACCCATTTCACCTTCTATTTCAGCCTTAGGCACCAGGGCTGCAACACTGTCTACAACCAGTATGTCAACTCCTCCTGATCTCACCAAATGATCTGTGATTTCTAGAGCCTGTTCACCATTATCGGGTTGAGAAATCATAAGGTCATCAATATTAATACCTAAGTTTTTTGCATATACTGGATCAAGGGCATGTTCAGCATCAATAAATGCACATGTTCCACCTCGTTTTTGGCATTCTGCAACGGCATGAAGAGCAAGAGTCGTTTTACCGGAACTTTCTGGACCAAATATTTCAATCACCCTACCCCGCGGATAACCACCAATACCTAAAGCAAGATCTAACCCTATAGATCCAGTTGGGATTGAATCTACTTTAACAGCAGCTCTTTGTCCCAGCTTCATAACAGAACCTCGACCAAAGATTTTTTCTATTTGAGATAGGGCAGTTTCCAAAGCTTGGGATTTATTCATAACTTACCATTAATTTAGTGAACAAGATGCATAACATGGTTAATAATAGCAAACGCAATTATATCTGTACAATATTAAATAGAAAAAATTCAAATTATAACTCTGAATCTGCCTGTAAAAAAGGAAGCTCCCCAGATTTGGGTAACATAGTTTTAGGTGGCACTCTATAACATAATAATTTATTGATCTCTTTTAATTCATCATCTTTTGGAACAATGCGACTCTTTAGTAGTTTATCACGGTTATCAAGGTCATAATCAATAACAGATGGCCAGTCAGATGTTTGATTTGTACACTTGTGTAAGTAGTCCTGCAGAGAAAATTTATCTGCTACCTCTTTGCAACCAAGCAAGAATGTATACATATATGATGCAGCAACGCCTTTTGTTTTAGCAAATTCATCCTTGTTCCTTATCTGTTGCGTAACATAAATCCAAAACTGCCCGTCTACTTTATCGTCAGAAAGTGCAACTATTTTATTTCTAGGCACGCTAACACGACAATAATCTATTTCTCGCTTATCAAATTTTTTCAGATCTTGTTTATTACCCAAAGAAAATAAAACACCATTCAAAAATTGGTTCTCATCCATTTCTACCCCTAAATAGATATGGTTTTTAACTAAGTGAAACCAGCCTCGCTTAAATCCACGCACTTCAATCGGAATACTGGGGCCAGTATCTAGAACTGTAGCTTGTTTTGACCTTTCACTGATTAAACTGCCATAACCCACAATGTATTGCTTCTTTGAAGTATCAATTTCAGGATGACAACTATCACCTGCAGCATGTGCTGGCTTTATAATAAAGAAGCACACGAGTGTAGTATATAAACATATCTTTTCTAAAAACATATGACTCTCCTCCTTTTCTAATTGGTCGTACCAAAAAGCTTATATCCCAAAAAATCTAGAAATCAATCACTAACGACTAGAATAAAATAGCGTACACATTGTGTCTTAACCCTGTTATCTATTTTTTCTAAGCAATATGTATAATGCTCCCGATCCGCCATCTTTTTGTTTTGCTTCTTTCAAAGAAAGAATCATTGATGCAAGCGGTTCAAGCGAGAGCCAGCGTGGAATTTCTTGTTTTAAGACGCCAGATTTGCCTGTAATGATTAACAACACTCTGTGGTTTTGTTTAAATGATTTTATAACAAACTCCTTTAATTTGTCGAAAGCTTGATCCTGACTAAAACCATGTAAATCTAATGTGGATTCGATAAAGATTTTTCCAGCTTGGAATTTTTTAAAAGTATTGGCATTGTGTTGTGGAACTGCAGTTTGAGAGGATTGATGTTGCTCTGTTTTTGGAGCAGTGAATTTGGTTTGTTTGTCTAACGAGATAAAACGATTTTGTGTTTTTAGTTTCTCTACTGTAGATATCTCTCTTTGCCAATCTGCGCTTCTTTTTCCATCCATTTAGGCAAAAAGTTTATCTACATTAATTAAAGACCACGCTGGGTCTGGCGATTTAAGATTTCGATTAAAGGTCCAGATGTCTTTTCTTTTTTCGACTTTTGTTTTGTGCCCTGAAATCACCTTATTGCGTTGATTGGATATATAATTTACAACTTCGACATTCAAGTCTACTGTAATTTCTGCAATAGCGTCTTTTATCTTTATATCTTTAATATCTGCGTTGTTAATTTTCACTATATTGATTGTACATTTATGTTTTTTTTCTTCTTTTTTAGTGATTTCATAAGCAAATTTTTTCATCATTTCAACGTTCAGCAATTTGGATAACGTGTGAGTATCTCCCTCAGCATAGGACTCCAATATCATTTTGAATGCTTCTTTAGCGTTATTTAAAAAGGTGTTTTTGTTAAAAGAAGGGCTTAGTAATTGCAGTTGTATAGAAGGGTCTAATTTTTGGCCAAGTTTTATTTCTACTTCTTTAATTTTATTGTTGTTTGTAAATGAAAATCCGTCTGTTTCAGTATCGTATGCGCTCTTATTATGCTTATTTCCCTTATGTACACCTCCCCCTTTTTTCTGCCCTAAAACAGAAAAGAGCTTCAGCCCTAGTATTAGTGAAATTATAGCCAATATTATAATGTCTGCCATATGACCCATGTTAATTAATGCAACTTATTTAATTATATCATATTATGAACTAAATGTCCGCGGAAAATAAGAAATTAACTAAAACAACGTAATTAGAGACGCGCTATAAACTACCCCTCAGAATATTTTAGACAAACAACTCCTATTATATTAGCGATTACTATTAATAACAGCATTATTACCACTTGTGGGATGGTGCTATTTATCCCGGCGGCAAAGGTAAATTCTGTAATGCAGTATACTGAAAATGCTCCTAGCAAACTTCCTACAATTAAGTATGTGGATCGGAATATCCTAACAGATTTGAGGCAAAACACAGCCGCCATAAATAACAGTGCTATTGTTATAAAAGGCTTGGCTAAAATTTTATAAAAAGAAGATATATATTCTTTAGCAGAATGCCCACTTTCTTGTAGCGTAGCAATAAAGTACGGTAGATCCCAGATTGATATATATTGAGGCTGTATAAAACTACTATGTAATTCTTCAGCGGTTGTTTCTGTAAAAATATCATATTGTTCATGCACTTTACTTTGTTTTTTTGGTATATACTCCACCGCATTAGATAGTCTCCATCGTTCTGAGGTTAAAAAAGCTTTTTTTGCTTCTATTTTTTTTTCAAAACGATATTGTTTGTCCGTATAAGTGAAAGAGGGGTTTATTAACTCAGCTTTATCTCGAGAAATAAGCAATTTATTAGCATGTATTATTACATTTTTTTTCTCATCTACGGTTTTATCTACGAACCAAAGCCCTGAATCTAATAAGGTTACGATACTCTCTTGACCGTTTAACACCTTTAATTTCATTCTTTTCTCTTGAGTTAAAAGCTTAGCAGATATAGGGTTTAGAATAGTCATTGAGACTATACCCACCACTAAGCTCATCAGGAGATAAGGCATCATAAACTGCCAGATAGAAACGCCACTTGCTTTCATTATTATATATTCGCTTTTTTTGGACAAATGGAAGAAGGAATATATTGCAGCTGTAAATACGATGAAAGGATAGGTTTCTTGAAAAATAAAGGGGATCTTAAATGCTACAATAGAAGCAAGCACCATTGGATTTACATTTTTTAAACTTGCTGTTTTTTTTAATAATTCTAAAAAATCGGCGATATATACAGACGCTATAACCACTAATAATACTAGAAGTAGTGATTTGAAGAAATGTTTAGCTAAATAACGGAAAAGAGTAATATGCATATTTTTTTTCGCACTTATGGTGGGCCTGGTAGGAATCGAACCTACGACAACACCGTTATGAGCGGTGTGTTCTAACCGCTGAACTACAGGCCCTTAGAAACTAATCTTCTAAAGATAATATTTATAATATATAAGTTACATAAGTCAAACTGTTATATCAGGATTCTTTATATACAATGGATATATATTATCATGAAAAACATTTGAGTCTAAAAGTTTTTTAGCTCGTTTCAGCAATATCATCGCATTAATATTAGATATATAACAGGATTTAACGTTATCTTCAACATTACTTACCGCTATTTCGTCCTCTTCAATAAATTGATTTAAGTCCTTTTTATTCACTAATGTTATATCACCCATAGGTTCTATTGTAGAATTAAATCTTTGCGTATAAAACTCATTTCTATAAGCATCTATTAAAGCAACAATGTTTTTGTTTTTTGATTTGTTATGCACACCGTAAGCAAGCAGTTCTAAAGTCGATATTCCCAGTAATTTCATTTCGGGAAATATTTTTTTAATGCCACGAGCTGCTGCTATGCCAATTCGTATACCTGTAAAGCTTCCAGGCCCTATGGTGCATGCTATAGCGTCTATCTCTGATAAAGATAAATCATTCTGTTCTAGCAAGGTCATAATTATGGGAAACAGCTCTTCACTTTGCATAAATGGTTTCTCTGATTCTTGGTATTTTATAGAGCCGTTGCACGATATAGCAACGGAACATTTTCCCATGGAAGTATCAAACACTAGTAAATTCATTGATTTTTAAAAATAGTTAATTATTATACTGTAGATAGAAATTTATATCTTTTTTACGAAAGGAGCGCAATGATTAATCCAGCTATTATCCGAGAATATGATATACGGGGTATCTATAATAAAACACTTACCGAGAAAGATGCCTTTTTGGTTGGGTGGTCTTTTGCCCAGGCTTTAAATAAAAAATCTAGCACCGTAACTTTATGTCGCGATGGTCGGTTGAGTTCTCCTGCGTTGCATGCCGCTCTTACTGAAGGATTAATTAGCGGAGGAACAAATGTAATAGACATTGGTATTGGCCCAACCCCTATGCTTTATTTTTCTACTTTTGTAAATGATGTAGATGCTGGAATAATGGTTACTGGCTCCCATAATCCATCGGAATATAATGGCTTTAAATTTATCGTAGGCAAAGCACCCTTTTTTGGCGATGATATAAAAAAGCTTAGAGAAATATCGGCAACGTATAGTGACTCCTATGTATGTAAAAAAGGCACATTATCTAAAAAGATAATCGTCGATGAATATCTCAGTGTGTTAGTTGATGTATGTAAAGATACTAAACCAATGAAGATAGCATGGGATGCGGGAAATGGTGCGGCAGGGGAAGTGGTAGAAAAACTATGTAAAAAACTACCAGGCGAACATATTTTATTGAACACTAAAATTGATGGTACCTTCCCAGTACATCACCCCGATCCTACAATAGTAGAGAACTTGCAGCAGCTTATATCTGTGGTAGTTGAAAAAAAATGTGACCTTGGGATCGCGTTTGATGGTGATGGCGACAGGATAGGAATTATCGATGATAAAGGAGGAGTGATATGGGGAGATCAATTGCTCTCAATCCTTGCTAAGGATATTTTAACAAGAATTCCAGGAGCACCCATTATTGCTGATGTTAAGGCAAGCAGAGTAGTTTTTGACCTAATTAAACAATATGGTGGCCAGCCTGTTATGTGGAAGACCGGTCACTCAAATATTAAGCAACATATGAAAGACATAGGCTCGCCCTTAGCCGGAGAAATGAGCGGGCATATTTTTATTGCTGATCAATATTACGGATACGATGATGCATTATATGCTGGATTAAGATTGATTAAAATACTAAGCGATAGCGAGAAAAAGGTGAGCAGTATTCTAGGGGACTTGCCCACTGCTTATAACACCCCAGAGCTTCGTATAGAGTGCGACGAGGATAAAAAATTCTTAATCATCTCCAAGCTCAAAGAATATTTTATAAAAAACAAAATTCCTTTTGATGATATTGATGGCATTAGATATTCATCTAATACTGGTTGGGGGCTAATCAGAGCATCTAATACACAATCAGTATTAGTTTGTAGATTTGAAGCATCTTCAAGACAAGAGGTGGAAGAGCAATTCTTCTTTATGTCTAAGCTTTTACAACAATATGATCTTGTGCTTTCTGAAGAAAAATTATTAGTTAGTTGTGGGTGATCTCTTTTAGATTCGCCTATAAAGTCTTGATTAAATCCAGGATTTTTTTTCTAACTGAAGTACTTTCAATTTTAGAATAATATTTGATAAGAGAAAGAAGCTCTTTATCCGACATGGAATGATTTGTCCACTCGAAATCTGGGGTGTTTTCATGTGCGTCAGGTGCTTTAGTATCTGTATTTTTATCTATCCCTTCGAAAAAGTGACTTACATCCGTTTTTAAATACTTAGAAAGCAAATATAAATTACTGCTAGATATTTTGTTTTGTCCACTCTCATATTTTTGTATTTGTTGAAAGGATACTTTTAGCAAATCTCCTAATTCTTGCAAGTTTTTCCCCTGTTGTGCACGCCTAAATTTTAGTCGTTGCCCAATATAGGTATCTATCGTTGAAGGAGAGGTCTTGTTCATATAGTAAAATTATCTAATAACGCTTTTGCACCGTTATCAGAGTCACTCCAAAAAGAACTAATAAAAACATAATCAAAGTATAATTACCATATATACCATAGATTGTATTAGTTGCAAGAGAAAAAGGAATTTTCCCATCTATCAGTCCCTCGCTATTTAGTGGTAAGCGTTGCAAAATTCTACCATATGGATCTGTGACGATGGAAATCCCGGTATTTGCCGCTCTTATCATTGGGATACCATACTCAACTGATCTAAAAATAGTCATATCTAAATGTTGATATGGCCCTGGTGAATTTCCAAACCATGCATCATTTATGAAGTTTATAAATATATCGGGACGATTATTGTTGTTTAGTAATTCATGGGCAAAGAAAGCTTCATAGCATATAAGCGGACGAAAGGAGGGTAGGTTTTTTATTTTTATAGTTTTTACTGTGGTTCCCGGAGTAAAGTCGGATAGCCCATAAGTGATTTTATTTATATTAAAAGGTAAGAATTGTCTTAGTGGTATGTACTCCCCAAAAGGCAACAGATGTATTTTGTCGTAATAATTTACGATATCACCATCATGGTTGATAACAAATATTGAATTCCATATTTGTGAGCTTTTTTCATTTCTAAGACCTCCGGCAATCAGATAACTGTCTGTTGGTATTATTCTCTTTATAAAATTTCTTACACCTTTTTCGTTAAATGAAAAAGTAGAGGCTGCAGCCTCTGGCCAAACTATAAAAACATTATGATTTGCTGAAGGTTTATTAGTCAAATACATCAACTTTAATAGATTATCGTTTTGTTTTCTTTCGTTCCATTTAAGGGATTGGCTAATATTTGGCTGCACTATTCTTATGTGTTGTTCGTAAAATCTAATTGTTGCGTTATTTAATCTATTTGTACCATAAATATAATTGGCTATCGGCAAGGTTATGAATAACAAAGCTATTGTTATAGGTAGAATCAATTGTTCTTTATTTTTTTTGCTGTTTATTATTACAAATGGAATTGATGCAGCGCATAACAAAATAAAACTCAAGAGAAACACCCCACCTAAAGAGGCAGATTGGATCATAGTTGGCCATTTGCTTAAACTATATCCGAGAGCAAGCCATGGTAATCCAGTAAAAAGCGTAGTTCTTGCTATTTCAAATAATATCCATAAACATATAAAGGAGAGAGTAAATGCTATAGTATGAGACTTCCTTACCATATGCAGCGTAACGGTAGTAACGCCTGTATATAACGCAAGTATAGCTGGTATTAAAATGATTGCAAACGGCACTAACCATCCGAAGATATTATCAATAAGCAAAGCGTATGATACCCAATACAAACCATTGAGAAAATAACCAAATCCAAAACACCAACCAATTCGAAAAGAATCTTTGTATGAGGTTGCATTGTATAATAGAAATAACAAGATTGGGAACGATAGAAATAATATTATTATGTAGTAGGTTGGGGCAAAGGCATAGGACGTGATAAAGCCCATTACGCAAGCTAAGAGTAGTTTATATTTGTTTAGTAAGTTACTCATATGGAGAATTTATATTAAAATTTTTCAAAATCTCAATCTCAAACTGTTCCATTTTTATAGCTTCCTTTTCATCGGTATGGTTAAATCCAAGCAAATGAAGAAGAGCATGAACCAACAAATGCGTAAAATGATCTTTGAACCCTTTATTTTGCTCTTCAGCTTCACGAATTATCGTTTCAATTGCAAATAGTGCATCTCCTAAATGGATATATTCGAGATTTTTAATATTATCATACTGCTCAGCTATTAGCTCTTCTGTTGGAAAAGATAAGACATTTGTTGGTTTGTCTTTATTTCTATATTGTAGGTTATATTTTTTTATCGCTCCATTGTCGATTAACATTATCGACAATTCTACCTTAGTAGCTCTGGTATTAAATCCCACCTTATTTATAGTAAAATCGACTATTTCATGCAAAGTAGCTGTATTTATGACAGCATTATATTTTTTCCATAAAGAATTTTTTGTATAGAGGTCGATATATATATTATCACTTAATCTTTTGTTAACCATAATCTATTATTATTAATATGCTCTCTAATTTAATGGTGTAAAGATATGGAATTTCTTATCAGTATAGTTGTAATAATCTTTTTTGCAATTCTCATAATTGGATATAAAAAAGGCAAGCTAGGGGCACCCACTTTATCACCAGACACAGCTGCTAATGAAGAAACATTAGAAAAAAGAAATTTATTCGGCAAAGATGGTGTAAAGCTTATTTCATATAACGAAGCACTGGAAGCGTCCAAACAGTTTATTTATGATATTACACGAGCGGTTATGCAGCGATTTACACCCGATGCAAAAAAAGAGTTATCAAACGTTGGAAGAACATTGCTGAAAGCAGGGATGCAATATTTTCATGTTGTTGATATATTTAGTTTGTCTTTACAAAAGCAGCGCCATATGAGCTCTCAAAAACAACTTGACTCTAAACAAGCTGCCTCAGGCAAATCAAAAGGTATTTAATAACGGCTACGGTTTTGATGCTGTCTGTGAGTCAAAACATAAATTTTGTTTAAGCAGCTACAAAAGTTCTCTTTAAAAGCTCTTTATCCATAAAAAACAACGAATCTTTTGAATCTTTGATCATTTTTAAATTAGATAAAAGGTCAGAGGCGGTTGATTCCTCTTCAACTTGTTCAGCTACAAACCATTGTAGCATATTGTTTGTCGCATGGTCTTTTTCAGAAACAGCTAAATCTACAAGATTGTGTATTAACTTTGTTACTTTCTGTTCGTGGTGTAAAACTTGCTCAAAAACTTCAATAACAGAAGTCCATTTAGATTGAGGTTTTGCTATTGTATCGAGGACAACTTTTCCTCCTCTTTCGTTTATGTGGTTAAATATTTTCATCCCATGAGAAATTTCTTCTTGATACTGGATATGGGTCCAATTTGCAAAGCCTGGTAAGTTAGAGGCCTGAAAATATGCAGACATAGATAAATATAGATATGCAGAAAAAAATTCTGCGTTTATCTGTTCATTTAATGCAGACTCGATTTTTTTTGATATCATTTTTCTCTATATTTTAGTTATTAAAAGATTCGATTATAAATTCAAACAAAGGAAATTTCAAGGGTTGTGGTGAACTTTATCAATAAGTAAGGGGTGCGAAAATATATCCGATATTAATAAGTGCCTATTTTTACCGCAAAAACTCCTCTTCGTTTTTAAAAAAGAAATCTTTTTTTGCTCTAAAGATTAGAAGCATTCAGCTCAGTAACCACATGATTTTTATTTATGGAGAGTTCATTTATTACACCACCAGCTTCGCGAATTAAAACTAGCCCAGCGGCGATGTCGGTATAGTGGCTGTTCTTTAATATACAACAGTCTGCCTTGCCAGATGCGAGATATGCAAGAGATAAGGAATCACACCCTATCTTCCTGATTTGTGCAGAAGAAAAGTCTGTTGTATCGTGATTTGTAAATACTATAGCATCTTTAGCTTTTCTTGCAGAAATTCTGGTACGATGAGTGCTCTGCCCATTTATTTCTTGCCAGGCTCCTTGACCTTTTTCAGCAAAATATAAAATATTCAGTGCTGGTGCGAATACCACCCCTGCTGTGACCTCTTTCTCGCCTCGTATATTTAGTGATTCAACTGCGATACTAAAAGTAAATAAGGGAATAGCGTGCTGAAAATTATCCCGCCCCTCTAATGGACTAACGATCCATCTAGTATTCTCCAGCCCTTCTTTGGTTAAATTTTTAGATAATATACCAAAGTTTGGTCTAGCCTCTTCTAGTTCTGCTAAAGTAATCCGTTCCACTTTTTTCACAGTGCTGGATACAAAAGTATCTAGAGGCTTTTTTGAAGATTGCAAAAGCTGTAGCTCATCAAAGTCGCGCGTAAAATACCTAGACACTTTAGCGCTTATTGTAGACATTACCGTTATTAAAGAAGAGAGATTTGACATATTATTTATACTTTTCTACGTAACTATCGTCTTCGGTTTTGACCACTATCTTATTACCAACATTCACAAAAGGTGGTACCATAATACGAAGTTCATTTTCTAATATTGCTGGTTTATAGGACGAAGCAGCGGTTTGGCCTTTGACTGTTGGTTCTGTTTCTTTGACCTGCAATACTACTGTGTCTGGAAGTTCTATTCTTATCACTTTATCTTCATATGATTCTACCATAATTTTCATTTCTTCTTGCAGGTAAGAGATTTTGTTTTTAAGCAATGATTTATCAAGTTGCGTTTGTTCAAAACTCTCTGTGTCCATTAAGTGAAGAAAATCATCATCAGCATATAGATATTGGTATTCTTTCTGATCTAATCTTACTCTTTCAATATCTTCGTTAGAATGAAATCTCGTATTTAACTTAGTTCCGTTTTGTAATCCTTTCATCTCTACTTGTATATATGCCCCACCTTTGCCGGGTTTAATATGCTCAGGATTTTTTGCTATAACATATAGTTTGTCTTTATGCTTAAGCATATTGCCCAGCCTAAGAGAATTTGCACTTACTTTCATATTATACCTTTTTGAATCTTTGGTTAGCTTCTGTATTGGCATTATTACCAAACTCAATCACCCGAGTTGGATAAGCAATTTCTGCCTTATTTTTACGAATAATCCTAGCAACTTTCAACATCACATCTTGTTTAACAGCAGAATAGGCTGCTCTTTGCAAGGCTTTTGTGAAGGCATATACTAAGAAATTCACAGAAGATTCTCCAAAATTATCAAAATTTACAACTAATGTTTGTTTATTATCAATATCAGTATGGTCTTTTAACATGTCGCTTATCTCCAATGCAATTTTTTCTAATTTATCTATATCTTGATATCGAATTCCAATAAGTTCTTTAATGCGACGATGACTCATTCGCGAATGATTTTCTATAGCAACATTAGCAAATGTAGAATTCGGTATGTATAAAGGCACCCGCTCAAAGGTTCTAATTTTTGTTATTCGCCAACTAATTTTTTCTACGTGACCTTCAGTTTTGTCAGGAAACCTTATCCAATCCCCTATTACAAAAGGTTTATCAGTATATATTACTATAGTACCAGAAAAGCTAGCTAATAAATCTTTTCCTCCAAAAACAACAGCAAGACCACCAACCCCTGCTAAGGTAAGTATACCCCTGATATCTACTCCAAACATATCCATAAGAATCAAGACAGCGATAAGAAATATAGAAACCTTGATTAATTTAGTAGCAAGATCAACAGAGGTGTAGTTAACCTTTTCGCTTCTTGATTTTCTTCTACCCAAATAACGTTTTTCTGATAAATTTATACAAGATAAGCAAAACCACACTATACAGATCAGGGTTCCAACATTTCTAATTAGCGGGATAATATTTACTTCTTTTTGTAGCTCCAAGATATTTGAAACATCAAGAATTATAGAGATTCCAAGGATAATAATGAAGGTTATAATTGGCCCCAAGAGCGACTTGATTAAAATATCATCCCAAAAATTATTAGTTTTCTCTAGTCTGGTATTCAATCTTTGTAAAAATATTTTGGTGACAGAGCTAATCAATAACGCAATCACAATAACTGCAAATATTTTGAGAGCTACTGTAAACAAATCTACAGAGAAAAAAGAAATTAAGCTACTTTTTAAACTTTCCCATATTTTGAAAATTTCATGCATATACTTTGCTTGTATAAATATTTATCAACTTCTGCAGCATATTGATGGCTTCTGCTCTTGGTCTTTGGAAAGTATTTCGACCAATTATAGACCCACTGCCTCCACCTTCTTTTATTGCTTTTGCTTCGCTATAAAGATCATTTAAATCCTTACTTGACCCCCCAGAAAATACTACAAGCCTCTTACCATTAAAACAACTTTGCTTGATATGAGCAACTCTTTTAGCAAGTGTAGTTTTATCAATTTGACATTCCTCATATATTTTTTTAGCCGCTTCCTGCTCAAGATAATCTGTAGGTAATTTCACCTTTACTATGTGTGCTCCAAGCAAACAAGCCATGTGAGCCGCATAAGCACATATATCTAAGGCAGATTCTCCTTCCTTAGAAATATCTCCACCCCTTGGATAAGACCAAATAACCACAGCAAGACCAGCAGATTTCGCTTCAAAAGCGAGTTCTTTTATTTCTTCCACCATGTAGTTAAATTCATCAGATCCAGGATAAATGGTGAAACCAATTGCAGAACAACCAAGGCGCAATGCGTCTTTCACCGAAGCTGTAACAGCTTGAGCTGGTTGTATTGATGGTGATCTTAAGGAAGTACCACTATTGATTTTTAATATTGTTGGAATTTGTCCTGCAAAAGAATTGGCTCCAAGCTCTAACATGCCAAGAGGTGCTGCATACGCATTCAACCCTGCTTCTATTGCTAAAGAATAGTGATATAGCGGGTCATAAGCATCAGCGTTTAAAGCAAAGCTCCTTGCCGGTCCGTGTTCAAACCCTTGATCTACAGGCAATATTATCATCTTACCAGTGCCACCGAGCTTCCCATGCATCAAAATGCGGGCTAAATTAGCTTTACTGCCGGGGCAATCGCTTTCATAGTTTGCTAATATTTGCTTTACTGCATTTGTTATGTTCATATTTTTCCTTTATATGAGTAGACTTCTTCTTAATGATTAATTGTTATTTTATATAGAATTTATATGGAAAATCCCATTTATGCAAGCCTTAATCAACAAGCTGTCGGTAACATGGTAGGTTACTGTCAAGTATATTGGTTGCCTTGTTAACAGAATATGCTAAACTTCAGAGTTTCAAATTAAATAAAACAACTATAGCAAATTTCAAATATGTTCGGTGATTTAACTACCAGCCTAGGTAAAATTTTTGATAAATTGACGAGTGTAGGATATCTGCGTGAAGAAGATGTAGAAAAAGCCTTACGCGAAATCAGGATTGCACTGCTTGAAGCTGATGTTGCGCTGCCAGTTGTCAAAGAATTTACAAAATTAGTAAAGGAAAGAGCAGTAGGTGAAAAAGTGGTTCAAAGCGTTTCACCTGGGCAAATGGTTATCAAAATAGTTCAAAATTGCCTAGAAGAAATACTAACCCTAGAAAACCATGAACTTGATTTATCTACAACTCCTCCCGCTGTCATACTAATAGCAGGATTGCAAGGCTCTGGTAAAACCACTACCACAGCTAAGATTGCTCACAAGCTAAAAAAAGAAGGTAAAAAAGTCTACCTAGCATCTTTAGATGTTTATAGACCCGCAGCTCAGGAACAATTATTAACTCTTGCTCAGCAAATTGAAGTAGATTGCTTGCCTATAGAAGCGGCAAAAAAGCCTCTCGACATTACGAAAAAAGCTCTTAAAGAAGCAAAATTTTATGACGTATTATTGCTAGATACAGCGGGTCGTTTGCATGTAGACGCCGAATTAATGAAAGAGTTACAGCAGGTAAAAAAACTTGCGAATCCTATAGAAACTTTATTGGTAGCAGATTCTATCACCGGACAAGATGCAGTAACTATTGCACAGGAATTTGATAAATCAATATCACTCACTGGAATCATTTTAACGAGGGTAGACAGTGATGCACGTGGTGGTGCAGCTCTAAGCATGAGCTATATCACAAAATGTCCAATAAAATTTTTAGGGGTTGGTGAAAAAATATCTGATCTTGAAAATTTTTACCCTGATCGTATCGCTTCACGAATTCTTGACATGGGAGATGTGGTTTCCCTAGTAGAGAAAGCAGCTGAAATTATAGACAAAGAAGAAACTGAAGAATTAATGAAAAAAGTCGAAAAAGGCCGATTCGACTTAGATATGCTAGCTAATCAGATGAAGAGCATGAAGAAAATGGGAGGCATCTCCAGCATTATGAAAATGATTCCTGGAATAGGTAAATTAACTAAAAACATGAATAGCAACGAAATGGACGATAGCGTTATTAACAAACAATTAGCGATTATCTGCTCCATGACCAAGGAAGAAAAACGTAATCCTAAAATTCTCAATGCTTCACGGAAAATTCGAATAGCAAACGGTTCTGCCACTAGAGCGCAAGATATTAATAAACTAGTCAAACAATTTCTCCAAATGCAAAAAATGGCGAAGAAATTCGGTAAGATGGATAAAGAATCTCTCATGCAAGGTGGTTTAGACAAGCTGCTGCAGGGACATGAAAACAAGTTTTGAGTCTGCTGCCATGTCCCCTGTTTGATAAAATGATAGCTACAAAAAAGAGCCCTTTTTCTCTTTTCTAGTAGTATATTTTATATCAGCCTAGCTCGTCGTTAGTAATTACGCCGTCAACCCCTGTCACTTCCGTATTTTCTGTTTCAGCAGGGGGATTATACTGACTTGATTCTTTCCCTCCAACAATTGTTTTAACAACCCCTTCAGCTAACAAAGGCATTATACTTGCAGTAGCAATTTTTGTAACTACAGCAGCAACTTTTATTGGATACCATGTACTAGCCAAGTGAGTTTCAACTTTCATGCTAGCAATTGAAAAAGTATCAGGTACAAAATAAGCTCCTACTCCAGCTGCTGGCGCAAGAAGAGCTGCAAGACCTGGAAAATCTCCTGGAATATCACCTACATTTAATGTTATAATGTCAGCTGCTACATCCAACGCTCCACCAACAACTTCTGCGAATACCTGCCCCACTACTTTCTTCCCTAGCACGTCCCCTAGAACATAGCCCAACTTAGCACCTCCCAGACCACCTATTGTTAAACCTAAAGCACCTCCTATAAACTCAGATACTTTTTGTCCATAATTAAATGTATGCACAGACTCAGTTTCTTTGCCGTAACTAACAGATAGTATTGGAATTTCTCCGGTATACGACAAAGCTTTACTTCCTGTAACAGCCCCTCCTAAACCACCTATGCACAACCCTGCAACACCAAATACAGTTCCAACAGCGCCCCCTATAATAGGAGATACCGTAGACTCCATTAACTTTTTTACTTTTTTCATATCCCTGACCTCTAAGTTGAATTATCTTCAGTGTAAGGCAATTCAGACTGCGTTGACAAGAGCTTTTTCAAAATTTTCTGACCTCGTTAAATTCTAAACAATACTAACAACCATGCTATAGTCACAATTTTCTCCTTTTCTTTGTTAATTGAAAAAATTCGTTATATAATGTTATTACTTTAATAAGCGAGTGAAATTGCTAACAATCATAAAAAACACTACACTACTAACACTTTTTTTATTAATCATGGCTCTGGATTTTTCTAGAGACTTCATCGTAAAAGCATTATTATTTAGCCTAATAACTGCCATAATTTCATACGTATTGATTCCCGCGGCGAAAAATAAAAAAAAGTTTAAGCTTAAATTTTATTTTTTTTATTACATAATATGGTTGGTGAAAGAAATATTTGTTGCCTCACTCCAAATGATAAAAATAATTATTACACCCGGCTCTTTAAACATTACACCTGTAGTAAATAAAGTTGATACAAAGCAAGAAAGTGATCAAGCAAAAACGATATTTGCTAATTCTATTACTTTAACTCCAGGAACGATAGCAATAAAAGCAGAAGAAACAGACACAATAGACGTACATACTATTAGTGAAAGTCATTTCAGCTCTTTAAAAAAGTCTCCTATGGATAGCTTAATAAACAAGAGTCAAAAATCATGATAGTCAACATAGTTATTACACTAATAATGCTATCAATTATATTGATGATTATTAATGCAGTTATATCCACCAAACATGCAAGTAAAATAATATCACTACACTCTATAACTTCTTATACTATAGCTCTCTCTTGCTTGCTTGCGGTTACTAATAGTAAAAATTTTCATTTTGTAGATGTAGCTATAATTTACGCACTAATTAGCATGGTTGCTACTGTTGCAATTTTAAAATACACCAAGGAAAAGAAAGGAAAATAACTCAATGGAATATTTCGGGTGGGGACTAGTATTATTAGGATGTATCTTCAATGTATTTAGTGCATTCGGCTGTATAAGAATGTCGGATTTCTATATGAAATTACATGCCGCAGGAGTAGGTGAATCTTGTGGGTCTCCTATGATACTGCTTGGACTAATTACCATCAATGGATTTAATCTGCTATCTCTCAAAATATTCTTACTTTTTATAATATTATTAATTATCAGTCCAACAGCTACTAATGCGTTAGTGAACACAGGGATAGAGAGAAAAATCACTCCTTTTGGATTAGTAAAAATAAAATTATTTTCAAGAAAACCTAATAAAGATGACTCAATAAAATGATTGAACGATATTTAGATATAGCAGTATTAGTTCTGGTATTCAGTATTGCAGTTATGATTGTGAGGAGTAAAAATCTTTTCACTGTAGTTATAATGGGTTCTATATTTAGTATTTTTTGTGCCCTAATTTATTTGATTATGGGAGCTCCTGACGTAGCATTAACAGAAGCGGCAGTTGGAGCCTGCGCAACTACTTGTATATTGCTAGCATCATTAAAGCACTTCAAAGAAGATACTTCACTATCAAAATGGAGAGTAATCTCTTTAATTGTTTTTATTACATTATTTGTGGTGTTAAGCTACTTTACAATAAGTATTCATCCCTATGGAAGTGTTGATGCCATTACTAACAAAGGTGTTGTTGAATATTATAAACAAACCTCCGGTAATGAAATAGGGTTGCTCTCGTTAGTTAACGCTATACTTGCTAGCTACAGGGGCTTTGATACTTTTGGAGAAACCGTAGTTATTTTCGCTGCAGGGCTCTGTATAATACTGATATTGGGAACAAAAAATAAAATAAATAATGAAAAATAAAGTTTTAATTACTGTAACTAGGTTTATTCTACCGTTTATAATTGCATTCAGCTTTTACATCCAAATTAATGGAAGCAACGCCCCTGGAGGTGGATTCCAGGCTGGAGTTATAATGGCTTCTGCTTTTATGTTGTACAGCATAGTTTTTGGTTACAGATCTGCACTTACATTTATGCCATTTAAAGCACTAAAGATTCTGGCTATCTTAGGAATTATGTTGTATGGAGGCACTGGCATCGCGTGTATGATTATGGGAGGAGAATTTTTAAATTATAATATGATAAGAAATAACTTAACTACAGGCCAGATGCTTGGTATATCTGTAATTGAGTGGGGAGTAGGACTTACAGTATTTGCTACTTTTTCTTTAGGTTACTACGCTTTTATCACCAGAGGGGGAAATGAACACAACATTGATTGAGTATCTGCCTTATATACTATGCATTGCTATAATATGTACAGGATTATATGGAACTACAAACAGTAGTAATTACTTAAAAAAACTAGTAAGCCTAAGCATATTGCAAAGTGGGGTTATACTATTTTTTATTGCTATAGCAAAAGTAAAAGATGGTCAAATACCGATACTGGCTTGTCTAGATTTCAAACAATGTCCTGAGCAATTAATAAATCCATTACCTCACGTGTTAATGCTAACTGCCATAGTGGTAGGAGTTGCCACCCTTGCCGTAGGATTAGCTTTAATTATAAGAATCAAAGAAGAGTATGGCACTATAGAAGAGAATACTTTGATAGAGGCAGAGCAAAATGATTAAGAACCTTATAGCGCTAGAAATTGCAATTCCAATTTTAATAGGTGCTGCTAATTTTATTAATAGAAAAAGAGGCTTAGCTTATTTTTTAACTTTACTTACTGTAACAGCAAGTTTTGTCATCGCTATAATGATACTACTGCACTCCCTTACAACACCTAGTATAAGCTATCATTTCGGGGGATGGGCTCCACCTATTGGTATTGAATTTAAAATAACAAGATTAAACGCCCTGTTCTTAGTAGTTGTCTCCTCTAGTGCTTTGCTAACATTCTTATACGGCAAACAAATACTTTTCCGTGAAATTCATAAGAGAAAGATATCGCCATTCTGTTCGGTGTTTTTAATATGCCTCGCTGGATTATATGGAATAATTTTAACTAATGATTTTTTTAATCTATATGTATTTATCGAGATTGCTTCTCTTGCAACCTATGCACTAATATCGATCGGTATAAATAGGAACGCTATTCAAGCAGCTTTTTATTATCTCATAATCGGAACAATTGGAGCAACTCTCATATTGATAGGAATAGGATATTTATATATTGCTTCTGGCACATTAAATATAGATGATTTTATCAAAAACTTTGCCCAAATTAAGCATCTAAAAACTGTGAAGCTTGGGTATTATTTAATATTCATGGGTCTTTTCATTAAATCAGGATTGTTTCCTTTTCATAGCTGGTTAGTAAAAGCTTACAAAAATACCAACTCCTTTATTTTGCCTTTTTTAGGCTCAATATCAACAAAAGTATATATACTAATATTGCTGAAATTAATATATCTTAGTTTCGGCACAGAATATATCTTACATAATAATATTCTACAACCGTTTTTAATTGTAACCGGGGTCCTTGCAATTACCGTTGCTTCAATTATAGCCCTATATCAGAAGGATTTGCGGTCAATGCTAGCATTTTCAAGCATCTCTCAAATTGGATATATTTTTATTGCGATTAGCATCGGAACAAAAGCCTCAATGATTGCAGCAATTATTTTTATTTTAAGTCATATAATAGCAAAAATGGCATTATTTATGGTATGTGGACATATATATTATTATAAAAATACTTACAACACAGAGGGACTATATATGCTATTTAAGGAAATGCCCTACACGGTAGTAATCTTTTTAATTAACGCTGCAAGTTTGATTGGAATCCCTTTAACTTTCGGATTTGTTGGCAAAATTAGTTTAATCTCAAGCTTGATTGAGCAAAAAATGTGGTTTGTACTAGCAGCGGTAGTAATCGCTTCATTCATCACATTTAAGTATTTCTGGAATTTTTCTGAGGTATTTTTATTTTACAAAAAGTACATGCCAAAAGAACAAGCTGCAACCAAAATCGAAGTTATTGAAACTAAATTTAGCATTGCTCCAATATTGGTATTTACTCTTTTAACGTTTATCAATATTGGTCTAGGACTATCCTTTAACAAAATTTTATTAGCAGCTGAAAAATTATTAATTTGATATAAAACATGCAATTGCCTGAATTTGATATAAATATAATTATCGTCACTTTGCTTGCCATACCAGCAATATGTACTCTTATTGCTGTTATTTTTTGTCGATTACCCTTGTGTATGAATTTACTAATTATAATTATTAGCGCATGTTCTCCTGTGTGTTGTTTTTATTTGATACAAAAATTTTTGACTAATGGATCCCCTCTTATATCTATAAAATTACTTGATCTTATCAACATCAACATAGAACCTATAGGATTAATATTTATATCTATGGCTAGCTTTTTATGGGTTACAACAAACTTATATTCGTGGTCATATTTAAATAAAAACCCCGAAATCAACAGAACAAAATTTTTCTTTTTTCTATCTATTTCCCTTTTTTGTACTTTTGCTATAGCATTTTCTGGCAACCTCATAACAACATTTATCTTTTACGAACTGCTAACTATATTAACCTACCCATTAGTTGCAAACGTAGGAACAGATCACGAAAAAAGATCAGCAAAAAAATATATATCTATACTCCTATTAGCTTCAATGACTTTGTTGCTTCCTGCTATCTTAATTCTAATGCAAAACATAGGACAGGTAGACTTTGCAACTGGTGGGATAATCAGCAAAGTTCCGAATACTACAGTCATACTGCTGTTTATTTTGTTCCTCTACGGCGTTGCAAAAACTGCGATAGTGCCTCTGCATTCTTGGCTTCCCGCCGCAATGGCAGCTCCAATTCCAGTTAGTGCGCTTTTGCATGCTGTTGCTGTAGTAAAATCAGGAATTTTTATCATGCTAAAAGTTATTGTTTATATCTTTGGTGTGTTTAATCTACAAAAATTTATGACGGAAATGTTTAATACCAACATAATAACTATATTATGCGCTGCTTCACTTATTATTTCTTCAGTAATAGCATTGCATCAAAAAACTATAAAAAAACTACTGGCATATTCGACTATAAATCAACTGTCTATCTGTTTGCTTTCTGCATCAATGTTTCACCCGTTGGCTATAAAGGCATCTATCCTACACATGGTTAGCCATGCTATTGCGAAAATTAGCTTATTCTTTGCCGCTGGCCAGGTATATTGCTCTTCCCGAATAACAAAGATAGATGATTTCGCAGGGCTTGGAAAACAAATGAAATTCACTATGGTAGTATTTACAATTGCTGCATTATCTATTATTGGGATTCCTATATTTGCTGGATTTATCAGTAAAGCATATGTATTATTTGCGGCTCTATACAACAAAGTAAATTATGTTGTTATAGTTGTGTTAGCTTTTAGTATTATCATTACTGCTCATTATTTCATCAAACTGATATGTATTATATATTATACAAAATTAAATTCTTCAGCAGAAAAAATTCTAGCACATCAAAAAGAAGAGATATCTTCTATGTCTGTTGCTATGTTTATTACATGTGTAGGAATAGTTGCTTATATATTCATATACGATCACATGATTAACCTAATTGATAAAATTCAATATTAAATATGAAAATTAAATTACCCTTGATCATTATAACATTATTAGTCGTTATAACTGCTATATGGCAGAGAGAATTAATCTATTTTTGGTATGGATTATTGGTTCCAATTTTATTAACTTTCATCTCTCTAATAGTCGATTTCATTATTAGGAGAAAAGCTGATTATTATAAACAAGAAGAATAATGGCAATAGAAAACATTTTAGTACATCCCGGGATATTTTTAATAGTGATATCTTTTTTATATGATGTATTCCCAAAATCTTTCCGTAAAATAATTGCCATCTCTGCTCCGATTTTTGCTTATATTTTGCTTTACATCAGAATGAATTTTGGTGCCGCTGATATTCTTTTTCATTACCAGCAAAACTTATTTTCGTTTACAACCTTCTTCTTAATCGTATTATTAGCAGGCATATTATTTGCACTTAGCAATTCTAAAGATAAAAATAACGATATTAAATTTGCCTTACTTTACGCAGGCTCTTCTATATCCGCTCTCTTAACTGACAATCTATTAGTTGTATTTATATTTTTAGAAATAATGCTGGTAGCTGCTAGCTTTTTAATTTTCAACGGAAATAATAAGCTTTCTAAAACAATAGGAATAGCATATTTCAAAATACATGCTGCAGCTGGAATCTTGTTTTTAATAGGATTAATAATTCACTATTTAGAATATAAAAATCTAAATATTTCTAGATACGATCTGCATGATTTTTCTTCAATAAAGCTAAGCGTCCTGCACTTCTCCATGCTATTTGCTTTGTTGATTAATATCGCAGTTCCTCCTTTTTCTTATTGGCTTACAGAGGGATACTCCTCCTCTAGTCCCGTTGGTAGCGTATTTTTATCAGTTTATACAACAAAGGTTGCAATCTTTCTCATCGCAAAAATGTTTATAGGGAATAAAGACTTAATATTTGTAGGAATTTTTATGAGTTTCTATGGAATAATATATGCAATTCTTGAAAATAATCTCCGCAAAATAATCAGTTTCAATATTATAAGTCAATTAGGCTTGATATTAATTGCAATAGCCATTGGAGATAATGCTAGCAAAGACAGTGCTATGCTAATGTCTATAAACGGTATTATGTATATAGCGTTGGTAATGATGTGCGCTGGATCAATAATTATCTTATTAAATAAGGAGCACTACTACAATATCAACTATATTGCAAAAAAAATGAAATTTGTATTTATATGCAGTTTAATTGGATTTGCATCAATCTCTACTTTGCCATTCACCGCAGGTTATGTTGGAAAATATTTCTTATATCAAAGTGATTATGTAATGGCCAATAAATGGCTACAATACACCATCACAGCTATATCATCCGGCATGATGTTTGCAGTTGGAATCAAATTTCCTGCTTTTGTATTTTTAGCAAATTTTAAACAGAAAGAAAAAAACGCTAAAGCAGCTACAAATTATGATTTACCTATCTACGGAATGCTTGCTTTATTTCTCCTCACTTTTTGTTGCTTGGTAATAGGCATTTTTCCAAAAACTATATTGCGTGCTAACATTTCTTTCTTTAGTACATTATCATTTGATTACCTACTATTATTTTTAGGTACTTTAGTGGGTTTTGTGATGCTACAGCGATTGATACTACGATTCGATAATGCAATATTGTTAGACTTCGACTGGGTTTATCGACATTTCTTATATAGGATATATAAATTTGGCTGCAAGATAGTACTGTTACTGAACAATCTCTGGCTTAGATATAGAGATAAGATTGCAGAGTTTTTCAGTAATTCTATGAATATTCTCTTTGGTAGTAACGGTTACCTTACATATTTTAAATCCCAAAAGAACTTCGTCATTGTAACCATAATACTGCTCATTATTCTGCTTCTGCATGTTTAGAGATTAGCGATATAAATTCTGCTATATCACTGGGGAGATCTATTTCGAATTCGCATAATTTTTCTGTCACAGGATGAGTAAAGATTATTTTTTTTGCATGTAACATTTGCCGATCAATGGACTTGCTGTATTTTACGATTTCTTCAGGTAGCTTAGCATACATCTTTTTTCTGATATTGCCGTATTCTGGATCGCTAACTATGGGATAACCCAAATAACTTAAATGCACCCTTATCTGATGAGTTCTCCCAGTTTCTAAATTACACTCTATCAGTGAGAAAGCTCCCTGCAAAAATGTTTTCAGCACCTTATAGTGAGTCACAGCGACTTTGCCGCCTTCTTCTAGCACCGTCATCTTTTTTCTATCTTTTTTACTACGACCGATATTGGTTCTAATTATATCCTGCATTTTAGTTGGTATGCCCCATATAACAGCCCGGTAAATTCTCTTGATTTCTCTATCCTTTAACTGCTGCGCAAGTTTTGCATGAACAACATCATTCTTTGCAACTAAAAGCAACCCGCTGGTATTTTTATCAAGCCTATGCAATATCCCGGGACGAGCTTCCCCCCCGATGGTGGATAAATTTTCTTTGAAATGCGCAAGTAGTCCGTTGGCTAGAGTGTCGTCATAATTCCCAGCTCCAGGATGAGTAACAAGACCTGGTGGCTTGTTGATAACCACTAGATATTCATCTTCATAAACTATGTTTAAATCTATATTTTTTGGTTTAATATTGGTTGGTTTCACTGGAGGAATTTGCACAGTAAATTCATCTCCAACCTTTACCTTATAAGCGGAGTCAGTAATTGGTTCATTTCCCAACAATATATATCCATTCTTGATTAAATACTGAACCTTTGATCTGGTAATATCTGAAAGCGATGATGTTAAAAATTTATCAATTCTTATATTTCCTGCTTGTGTTGCTGTGAGTTTTGTGATTTTATCATTCATACTTCAATATTATCATTAACCTAGCCAATGACACAATATAAAGAACTAAGTATATTAAAATGGTATAATGCTCAAGGTGTTGATGAGGTTATTTCAAATAATACAAGAACTTATCTAAAAAAGAAAGATTCCAGCGAGATTTCTCATCTTAAAGCCCCCATAATAAAACAACCAACTAAATATATATCTCCAAATAATGCTACAAAATTAGCTAAACAAATAGCAGATACATGCACCTCCATAAGTGAATTGAAAACAGCGGTCGAAAAGTTTGATGGTTGTGTATTAAAAAAAACCGCAACCAATACTGTGTTTTCTGATGGCAATCCTGACTCAAAGGTAATGTTAATTGGAGAAGCACCCGGCGCTAATGAGGATCTACAAGGGGTACCCTTTTGCGGAGAAAGCGGCAAGCTATTAGACAAAGTTTTGAAATCCATAGGACTAGATAGAAAAGAAAATCTATATATAACAAATAGTATATTTTGGCGTCCCCCAGGTAATAGAAAGCCCACGGATGAAGAAATCAGGTGTTGCTTACCCTTTGTTGAAAAACATATAGGCTTAATGAAACCTAATTTAATAATATTAGCAGGAAGCGTTGCCGCATCTACATTATTTGGCAATCTGGGACCAATATCAAAACAGCGTCAGAAAATATTTAAATATAAAAATGAATATTTAGATCAAGAAATATCAACTGTAATTATCTACCACCCCTCATACTTACTCAGACAGCCTTCACAAAAGAAATTAGCTTGGTATGATATGCTATTTATTAAGGATATCCTTGGTTCAACTATACCTTCAATGAAATAATAAGTTTACCCTTCCGAATAAAGCCAAGCTAAGAGGTGTTTAGGTCTATGGGTTTTTAGTTAAAGTGATTGAACTATCTGTTAATGTACATTGTATTCGTGCTCTATTAAGCTTATTGAAGAATTTTAGCTTATTAATTTTACATAAGGTTTCTTGTTTTTCAAGACACAGAGTTTTTATGATTTTTTTCGAGAGTTTATGTCTGTAAGCTATATCTAATTCTGCTTTCACATTCCTGTATTTAGCGAGTAAATCCTGAAAAGATCTAAAACTAAGAATGCTCATAAGAGATCTATTTTATTATGATTTATGCGAATTTTGCTTTATGAGCTTTAATTTTTTTATGCAAAATAACGTCAAGTACTAAATACAAAACAGCTAGGGATATTATATATAAGGCTGGGGCAAATTTGAAGGAAGTGATCTCAACAAGATATACAGAAACTATTGGAGTAAAGCCAGCGATCACTATCCCTAAATTATGGCTTACGGCAACACCTGAATATCTAACTTCGGTTGGAAACATATCAGAGAAATATATGTAAACTGGTGTGCAAATTGCTGCTGCAAGCAATGCAATTAACGCCAGTCCGCAAAGTATATAAAATGTATTATGGGTTGAAATTAGCATCATAATTGGAACAAATGCACATATTATTGCAACTGTAGTAGCGTAAATAAATTTACGATATGTATGTTTATTTGAGAAATAGGCTAAAAAGGGAGGAAATATCGCAAGTAATACAGAGGTAAACATTAAATACATAAATGCTTTGTCAGTTGAAAAATCCATACTGTTCTGAAAATGTATAACTAAATACCCTTTGATAACATAAGATACCCCTGATGAAAATGCCCCAAATGCTATTACTATAAGCACTTGTGGCCAATATTTTGAGAACAATCTAACTGCTGGTATCTCTGGTTTATCTTCTGGAAGAATTTCAGCATATTCAACTGTTTCTGGCAATTTAACGCGCATATAACTTACCAGTAAACCAGCGACACCCCCTATAATAAACGCTATTCTCCAACTATTTGAATCTAATCCTATAGTCTTATTTATTATTACACCTACGGCACTAGCAATTACAACTCCCGCAAAATTAGAAGAGATTAGAATGCCTGCAATAATATCTCTTTTTAGTTTAAATTTATGTTCCAAAACATAAACCGCAGATCCAGCACCTTCACCACCAATAAAGATTCCCTGCAAAAGCCTTAGTAACAAAAGGGATATTGGAGCGATTACACCAATTTTGTAGCAAGTAGGCATGCAACCTATCCCAAAGGTAGTGAAAGACATTCCAATGATAGTTATAAGCAACGCTTTTTTTCTGCCTAATTTATCGCCTATATGTCCGAATATTAATGAGCCGAAAGGTCGAGATACGAAACCTACAGCAAACAAGCCTAATGTTAGCACTGTTTGTATAAATTCACTTTGGTTAATAAAGAAAGCCTTACCTATTTGAACAGCAAATGTTGCAAAAATAGTAAACTCATAATACTCCAGGGTATTACCCAGAATAGATGCTAAGAGAATTTTCCTATGGTTCATATATCCATTGTTAGCGTAATTGCTGTGAGTATTAGTTTGATTCTAATTAAAATACAAGAGGAAATCTAATAATATTAGATTATTTTATAACTATGGAGTATTTTATTATAATGTAGGAATTATAAGGACACATAAATGAGCTTCACCTCCGCAAGCAAGTATATGCGTAACGAAGAATTTTGAAAAATTCGTGTGGATTAGCTAAAACGAAGTATGCTATAGAGCTTTGACTTTTGCTGAGAGCTGGCTAACTTTTCTTGATGCAGTATTTTTCTTGATTACACCTTTAGTAACACCACGCATAACTTCAGATTGCGTTTCTCTAAACTTTGCTAAAGCAGCTTTCTTGTCAGATTTAGTGATTAATTCTTCCAGTTGTTTAATAAAAGTCCGTATTCTATTGATTCTACTTTTATTAATTGCTGTACGTTTTGCAATATGTCTTATTGCTTTTTTTGAAGAGCTATGATCTGCCATACTGTATCTATTAATTTTTAATTTATTGAGTGTAGTATTTGTACATTTTTTGTTTTAATATGTCAAGGTTATATGTATTAATTTTAGGTATTGCTCAATTAAAGAAAGATTTTTGATAAAGAGAATGTGATGTCAACACAGAAAACAACTATTGAAGTTGTTCCATATAATTCAATTTGGCCGCATCAGTTTGAAGAAGAAGCGAGAATTATTAAACAAGCTCTCGGAAAAAATTGTATAGAAGTGCATCATATCGGCTCAACGTCGATTCCAAACTTAACTGCCAAGAGTGATATAGACATTTTATGTATTGTAAATAAGTTATCAGATAGCTTATCACTTCAAGACTTTTCTTACATATACAAAGGTGAGCTTAACATCCCGCTTCGCTGTTTTTTTTCTAAGAACACCCCAAAAAAGAAAGTTAATTTACACGTCGTTGAGCTTGGACATGGATTTATTTCAATGAATTTGTGTTTTAGGGATTATTTAAGAGCTCATAAAGCTGCTCGCTTGGCTTACGCGAATCTTAAAATAGAATTGCTAAAAGATCCTAAGTCTCATCAAAAAATTGATGGTAAGTTTTGCGTTTATACACTTAGAAAATCTTCGTTTATCAAAGGTATACTAAAAGAAGCAAAATTTAATGACTTTTGCTTAAATTTTTGCATGCTTGATGAAGAGTGGAAGGCTTATCATCGCATTCGTGAAGAACAAATTTTTAATCCAATCAATATTGTTTACGACCGCAATCACCCAACAATAAGCGACTCGAGCCATTTTCATTTCGTATTATATAAAGGCACCACCATTGTCACAACTGCTCATATTGAATTGCTTAACAACAAAGAAGTAATTATACGGTCTCTTGCAACAGATGAACCTTATAAACGTCAAGGATATGGGAGGCAGATGGTAAAACTTCTTGAAAAATGGATTATCAATCAAAAACGTAAGACCATCAAGGTGCATTCAAACTTGAGAGCTGAACTATTTTATAGAAAACTTGGGTACACAGATATGATTTTTAATGACAAATCTATTTCGAAAGAAACGGTTGATTTGGGGAAACATTTATCGGATTAGAGCAATATTATACTGAATTTAGCAATGCCGGGTTGCCACTTTTATCTGATCAGGACTTTCTCATTTTACAACAACAAATAAAAATACTATTGTCAATAGTGGCTAATTTAGTTTAAATTTTTCTATGAATTTTATTAAACAATCTATGAAATAT
>Ga0233431_1001443_pt1 | contig 41295 bp, 50 predicted proteins | sample SI_118_April2016_FD_179867 | JGI IMG/M metagenome (GOLD analysis project Ga0233431, IMG submission 179867) | Seawater microbial communities from Saanich Inlet, British Columbia, Canada - SI_118_April2016_200_MG | ecosystem: Environmental > Aquatic > Marine > Inlet | place: Canada: British... | reverse complement strand
CCCGTGAATTCTTACCAAAAACAGGATATGAAAAAAGAATCCATTTGATGAACCCATTAATTCCAGGATTAGGAGAAAGTGGAAAGATGAGTTCCTCAGAACCAAATTCTAAGATTGATTTTGAAGATACTGACAAAGAAATCAAGAAAAAAATCAATAAGGCGTTTTCTGTTGATGGAGTTGTAGAAAATAATGGACTATTGTCCTTGTTACAGTATGTGTTATTTAAGAAAATAGACCAAGATGGGAGAGAATTTACAATTGATCGTCCAGAAAAGTACGGTGGGAAAATTTCCTTTAGTACCTATCAAGACGTGGAGATTGCATTTTCTACAAAGAAACTTGCATCAGTTGATTTAAAGCAAGGAGTTGCGCAAGAAGTAATCAAACTGATTGAACCATTAAGAGCAAAAATGGAGAAAAACAAGGAATTATATCAGAAAGCATATTCTTAATTTCTAGTATATTTAATTTTTTTATTTTTATTTCCCTTCTATGACTACAAAAGAGTGATATTTGAAATATTTATTTACTACTCTACTTACATCTTTTAAGGTAACTTTTTTTATTTCCCTTACATATGAATCCATCAATTTTGCATTTTTAACTTGTTCCCAAAATAACATCTGGTCTGCAACTTTTTGTCCGTCTTCAATCTCTAACAAATAATCTCCTTCAATATAAGTTTTTGAATCATGAAGATCTTTTTGTTTTAATGTTTTCAATTTTTCTAATTCTTCGAGAATCATTTTTTTCACCAAAGAAACATTTTTCTTATCAATTGTAGCGTAAATTGCAAAATACCCGTATGTTGGCTCACTAATGCTTTGCGTGCCAACTTCATAAGCTAATCCTTTTTTTGCTCTAATTTCTGTAAACATTCTTCCACTCTGTCCCCTTCCAAGAACACCGTTAATCACATCTAAAACATAACTATCTTTATGTCCTCTGTTTACAGTTTTAAATCCTAATACAGAATAAGTATTAACAATTTTTTTCTTTTCCCTTTTTTCTACATTAAACTTTGCTATTGGCTCTACAAACTTTGATTTACGAACTTTTCCATTTTTATCTAAAGAAAAATTTTCTGAAATAGTTTTTTTCCAAGATTTAACATCACCCACAATAGAAATTATGATGTTGCTAGGAACATAATATTTATTAAAATATTTTAACACTTCTTTTCGTGTTATCTTTTGGATTACTTTCTTTTCCCCGGAGATAGGATATTTGGCTGGGTGCTTTGAGAATAAAGTTCTTTGCAAAAAATCCCATTGATAATACCTTGGTTCATCATTAACTAAATCAATTTCTTTACTTACAATATTTTTTTCTTTTTTGATATACTCTTCTTTAAATGAAGGATTTTTGATAATGTCTGCAAGAACGTCAACTGCAATATTAAAATGCTTTTTTTGAACCTTTGCATAAAAACAAGTTCTTTCATTTGAGGTGTAGGCATTAAACTCTCCACCTATTTTTTCAATCTCATTAGAAATAAGCCAGTTGGTTGGTCTTTTTTCTGTTCCTTCAAATAACATGTGTTCAATAAAATGCGACATCCCTCTTTCTTTATTATTTTCACAATTACTACCAACTTTAATCATAACTTCTACAACTACTGAATTTCCGGGTTTGTGTTTATACAATACAGTTAATCCATTACCAAATACCTCTTTTTTCATAGTAAAAAGTAATATTTTGAGGTATTTAATGATTTTGGTTATATGCAAAAAGCAAGAATTTTTAAGTCTCTGTAACTTGGTTTTACTATGAAGCTCAAAGAATTACAAAAATATTTGGATTCTAATGAGATTGATCTTTTATTTTTGGTAACTCCAGATACCAATTTGATTTATCTTACTCAGGTTAAGCCATCATTTGCATTTTTAACAATTACTCCTAGCAGCGCCAATTTATATTTGACTTCTCTTGATGAAAAACCAGAAATAACTGGAGTTACTATAAAAAAATTAAAACAAGGATGGGAAAAAGCATTACAGAAGAAAGTAAAAAAAGTGGGGTTAAACTATGGCGCCATAACTATTGAATACTTCAAAAAAGCAAAAAAAATGTTTCCCAAAGCTAAATTTGTTGACATTTCTAAAAAATTAATAGAGTTAAGAGAAATCAAAACAAAAGAAGAGATAAAAAGTATAACCAAAGCATGTAAAATAACTGATTTTGCTTTTAATGAGCTTCTAGAACGTCTTGAAAAGAAAAAATTATTTACAGAAAAAGAAGTTGCATTATTTTTGGAAAAAAAGATACAAGAAAAAGGAGGGGGCTTAGCGTTTCCAACAATTGCAGCAATAGGCAAGAATGCCGCAATTCCTCATTACAACACTGGCCATCAAAAAATTAAAAGAGGATTTTTGTTACTTGATTTTGGCGCTTCATACAATAATTATTGCTCAGATATGTCTAGAACAATATTCTTAGGCACTATTAATAAAGAAGAAAGAGAACGCTATGAGTTATTACTAAATTCGCAAGAGTCTGCAATAAATAAAGCTAAATTAGGGATGAGATTTAATGAATTGGACAAAGAAGCAAGAAAATGTTTGGGGAAGTACTCTTCTTATTTTATTCACTCTTTGGGCCATGGAGTTGGAGTTGACATCCATGAAAAACCTTCATTTGCACTAGAATCCAATCAAGAAATAAAAGCAAATCAAATCTTTACAATTGAACCAGGAATTTATTTTCCTAACAAATTTGGATTAAGAATAGAAGATACTACTATATTTAATCACAAAATAAGACCCTTAACAAAATCTACTAAAGAATTGATTAAAATCAAGATTTAGTATAAATCAGGACAATTTTCCGAAACCTTTTAAAATAACACCATTTTCAGCATAACATTTATAAATAAAGCCAGGGGGCCGTAGTGTAGCTTGGTCTAGCATTGGGCGTTTGGGACGCTTAGACCCCGGTTCGAATCCGGGCGGCCCCATGTTATTATAATTTAGAGCAATTAGAGGAAAATCAAATGCCAACAAAAAGATTCGGTCCAAGATACGGAAGAAAACCAAAAAATAAGCTTGCTAAAGTAGAAGCACTTCAAAAAGCTAAACAGAAATGTCCACATTGTAATAAATTGGGCGTTAAAAGACTTGCAACAGGAATTTACAATTGTCCAAAATGCGATACAAAATTCGCAGGAAAGGCGTATATTATTTAAGGGTGTAAAAAATGTATTATCTATGTTTTGATTGTGGAAAAAAAGTAGAGGACGAGTACTTAGCAACAAAGGTAAGGTGTCCTTACTGTGGTGGAAAGGTACTATACAAAGACCGTAGAACAGTTATTAAAATCAAAGCACGATAACATGACTTCTCCAAAAATAAACGAATTACAACTTCTGCAACAAAACTTAGAAAATATTGTTGCCCAAAAACAGCAGGTACAAGTTCAATTAATGGAATTGGAATCTGCACTTAAAGAATTAAATAATACTGATAAGGCTTACAAAATCATTGGGAAAATTATGTTCTCCTCACCTAAAGAAAGTCTTAGTAAGGAGCTTAGTGAAAAAAAGGAAATTGCGCAAGTTCGAATTAAAAATTTCAAACAACAAGAAGAGAGACTTCAACAAAATGTAGAAGAGATCCAAAAAGAAGTTATGGAAGAACTAAAACAAGAAAAGAAAGAATAATTATTTTCTACTTTTTTAATTTAAATTTAGATTTTAAAAATAACGAATTTGGAACATATAAAATATCGTGATTTTCTGTTTTTATTTCTGTTTCAAGATAACCTATCTTTTCAACAATTCCTGATATTTCTTTTACTTCTACCCTATGCCCCTCTTTAAGTTTACTATTTCGTTGAATATAAATCCAGCCAATTAAGTTTGGAATTACATCTTTTAATCCAACTAAAAATGTTAAAATTATTAACATCAACACTCCACCTAAAAGAAGATATAATACAATTGAACCAATATCAAAATGATCTAAGAACACTATTACTGTAGCTAAATAAATCAAATACATAATAATAGAACTTACCCAAGTTTCTAAATCATAAGTCAACCCAACTTTATTCATTATTTTGTTTAGTTCAACTTCTCCGAGAACTTTTTGCATTAATTTTTTTGCAAGTATACCTAAACCAAATCCTACTAATAAGATCACTATTCCTACTGCAATATGTGTAAAGTAAGATGAAGCAGTTTCAACAGCTCCTTTAACTGTAGTTTGATTTACCATTAATTGAATTTTAATATTGTTCTTTATAAAAATTGCGAAAAAGTATATAAAGCACGCTCATTAAGATACTAAGATAAACTTTATGATATAGCTCATTGAAACGTTAAATAAAATATGGTTGACTATAATAATAAAATAAAAGAACTAGAAGCCGAACTAAAAAAGACTAAGTACAACAAGGCCACACAAGGACATATTGGTATTGTTAAAGCAAAGATAGCTCAACTAAAACAAAAACAAGATGAGCGAACTTCGCAAAAAACAGGTAAATCTGAGCATGGATATACAGTTAGAAAATCTGGTGATGGTACTGTATTGTTATTAGGGTTTCCTTCTGCTGGAAAATCAACATTACTAAACGAGTTGACTGGTGCAAGTTCTGAGGTTGGTGCGTATGCATTTACAACCCTTTCAGTTATTCCTGGGATGATGGAATATAAACAAGCGAAAATACAAATTTTAGATGTTCCCGGAATTGTTTCTGGGGCAGCCTCTGGTAAGGGCAGAGGAAAAGAAGTTTTAGCAGTAATTAGAAATGCCGATTTAGTACTTGTCGTTGTTGATGTTAACAATCCAGAACACTATCCCGCACTTTTACGTGAAGTATGGGAATCAAGAATTCGATTAAATAAAAAGAAGCCACAAGTTTGGATTAAGAAAAAATCTAGAGGAGGGATTCAAATTGGAAAAACTGTCCCTCTTGGCGTTGATGATGAAACATTAAAGAGGATTATGAGAGAATTTAAACTAGCAAATGCCGAAGTTTTAATCAGAAGCCCAATAGATGTTGACGATTTTATTGATTGTATTGAAGGTAACAAAAAATATCTTCCTGCAATTACGTGTATTAGTAAAGCAGATCTTGCAACTGCTGCCAAAGTGAGTAAAGTAAAAAAGGAAATTGATGCAGATGTTGTAGTTTCAGCAGAACAAAAAATGAATATTGAACAGTTAAGGGAATTAATTTTTGATAAATTAGATTTTATTAGGCTTTATTTGAAAGAACCCCGGGAAGAAGCTGACTTGAAAGAACCATTAATTGTGATGAGAAATTCAACTATTGGAAATGTGTGTACAAAATTACACAAAGATTTTGTTTCAAACTTTAAGTATGCGCGAGTATGGGGAAAATCTGCAAAGTTTCCTGGGCAACGTTTAATGCTGAAACATGTTTTACAAGATGAAGATATTTTGGAGATTCATTTAAGATAAAATGTGTGGGATAATAGGAATATTTAATTCAGAAGAAGCAGGTCAGCAAGTTAAGAAAGCGTTAGCCATTCTAAATAATCGTGGTAGAGACGGATTTGGCATTAGTGATGGAAAAAAAGCGTTCCATAAGAAAAAATGCAATCAATTAGGCGTATTTAAATCTAAAAATGTTGTTGGCCATTCATTACATTCTGTTGTGTCTCATGTCCCTCAACCAATAAAGGGAAAGGGAATTTTAATTACAAATTGTGAAATTTATAACTGGGAAGAACTAAATAAGAAATATAAGTTTGACGCTAAAAACGATGCAGAATTATTATTAAATTTATTAGATCAATTTGGTATAAAGAAGATAGAAGAATTAGATGGTGTTTTTGCATTTGCGTATTGGAATAATGACCACGTCGTTCTTGCACGAGATATCGTTGGTGTAAAGCCGCTTTGGTTTGTTAAAGATAAAGATCAGTTTGCCTTTGCTTCAGAAAAAAAAGCATTGTTAAGGTTAGGATATGATTTTGTTGAGGAACTCAATCCAAGACAAATATTAATTTATGATTTAAAGAAAAAAGATTATTCTACCAAACAAAGAGAATTTTTCAAATATCTACCAGAACATAAAGAGAAATACTCTGAAATAAAGAAAAGAACAGAACATCTGTTAGATCAAGCAATGTTAAAAAGAATTCCAAACAAGAAGTTCGGCTTATTATTCTCCGGAGGAATTGATTCCACTTTCCTAGCATATTGGTTAAAGAAAAAAGGATACAATTTTACTTGTTATACTGCGGTTTTAGAAAGTGAAACAAAAGCAAAAGATTTAGTTTACGCAGAAAAGATTGCAAAACAATTAGGATTACAATTAAAAATCAGAAAAATAAAAATCGAAGAGATTCCGGATTATCTAAAAAAAATAACTCCCTTAATCGAAGACTCTAATGTTACTAAAAATTCTGTTGCTCTAACTTTTGACTTAGCCTGTCAGTTAGCAAAAGAAGATGGATGTAAAGTAATTTTTTCAGGTTTAGGAAGCGAAGAAATATTTGCAGGTTATGAACGGCATAAGAACTCTACTAATCTTAACCAAGAGTGTGTTTCTGGCTTGTTAAGAATGTACGAACGTGACCTTTATCGCGATGATGTTATTACTATGAATAATAGTTTGGAATTAAGAATACCCTTTTTGGATAAAAACCTTATAGAATATTGTTTAAAGATTCCATCAACCTATAAAGTGAAGGAGGGATTAAGTAAATGGGTTCTTAGAGAAATTTCTTTAGATTTGGGGATGGAAAAAGACTTTGCATTAAGAAAGAAAGTTGCTGCCCAATATGGTTCTAAATTAGATTATGCACTTGGAAAGCTCTCAAAGAAGAACGGATTTAAAACCAAATCCGAATATTTAAAACAGTTTTATCCAAAACCAAATATTCGTTTAGGTGTATTATTTTCTTCTGGAAAAGATTCAACCTATGCAGCTCAAGTAATGAAAAGACAAAATTATGAATTAACTTGTTTAATCACAATGGTTTCTGAAAATGAATTTTCTTATATGTTTCACACACCAGCAATTGAAATGGCCGCATTTCAAGCGGAAGCCATGGATATTCCTTTAATCTTAGCCAAGACTAAGGGTGAAAAGGAAAAGGAGCTAGATGACCTAGAAAAAGCGTTAATTAAAGCTAAAAAAGAATATCATATTGAAGGAGTAGTAAGTGGCGCAATCTTTTCAACATATCAAAGAGATAGGGTAGAGAAGATTTGTGATAAACTTGGATTAAAAGTATTCGCACCATTGTGGCATAAACCACAAGAACAACAAATGATTGAATTAGTCGATAATGATTATAAAATCATTTTTACTTCAATTGCAGCATATGGGTTAGATAAAACTTGGTTGAATAAAGTAATTACAAAAGTAGATTTAGCAAAATCAGAAAAACTTCGTGATAAACTTGGCAGTAATGTTGCAGGAGAAGGTGGAGAATTTGAATCCTTAGTATTAGATTGCCCACTGTTCAAGAAAAAGTTAGTTATTGAGGATTTTGAAATTATTGAAGATGCTGAAAATTCTGCTAGAATGGTTATTAAAAAAGCTAAATTAGCAAAAAAAGAAAAATGAAAGAAAAGAAAGTAATGTGCTTTGGAACTTTTGATTTGTTACACCTAGGACACATTAATTTACTTAAACAAGCAAAAAAACATGGCAATTATTTAATTGTAATTATTGCAAGAGATGTAAATATTGTTGGAAAACATAAGATTGTACATACTGAGGATGATCGTCTAGAACTAATTAAAAACATTAATTTAGTTGACAAAGCAGTTTTGGGAGATAAAAAGGATAAGTTAAAACCAATATTAAAAATAAAACCTAATGTTATTTGTTTAGGTTATGATCAAGAAATTGATGAAATAAAACTAAAAGAAATACTTGCAAAACAAAACTTTTTCCCGAAAATTATTCGTTTAAAACCATTCAGAGAGAAAAAACACAAAAGCTCATTAATCAAAAAGAAATTTGAAAATTAACGCTTTTTCTTCGCAACTAAATAACTTTTAAAAATAAATATGTGTTCCCATACAGAAACAGATATCTCAATAATTAAAATAGCACCAACCACTAAAAATCCTATAAGTACAATTTGAGAATATATCATTTCTGTTGCGTTAATTAAATTCTCTTTAATAATAGAAGCAAAAATTGCAATCCCCATAACTATTAGCCAAGTAAGAATTGTGTGGTGTAAATGAGACTTAACAAAATGAAAATCTTCTTTTAATGATGCGTAAGCTCCTTTTCTTTCAAAGGTCATTATTGGATAAATAAAAATTAACCTAATGCTAATATAAAAGAAGTAAATTATGGCTATTGGCAAAAATAAAGTCATTGCCACTAAATTTCCAAAAGGAAGTAATAAAAAGAGCAATGCAGCAAGAAGAATTAAAGGTATGAAAATAATCAGTGCACTTAAAATATGGATCCCAATAGTAGTAAGGTAATATTTATTTGCAAATTTTATTCCTTTCGTCAAATCTACCTTTCCTTTTAATAAAACATTTTGTATTAAGCCATATTTCATTGTTAAGAAATAATTATCAGCAAAAAATGTAATCAAGAAATAAAGTACAATTAATACTAAAAATTTAACTGAAAAAAAAGCTTCTCCCAATAACTCATAATCGTTCCGAAATATTGCAGTGCTCAATCCAGAAATAAAGAAAAACCCTAAAAACAATAACAAATTGAAAGTTAGTGCTAAAAGATTTGGAACAAACAATTGTTTATTTTGCTTAAGAATAAACCAACTTAGTTGGAATATGTTCATTTTTGGAGATTTTCTTCTTCTCATAACTTAATTAATTAAAAGAATTTATTATTTATATCTTTGTTTTACTTGATTAGTAGTGTTTTATCTAGTATTACAGGTGTATAAGTTTTTAGCTAGATAATTTGTCGAATATAATAAAAGGCCAAGTCCTGCTATTTTCAATTCAATTCCAAAGAAAGGAAGTGCAGAAAGAAAAGAACTTAATCCCAAATATGAAGCAAGTGTAATACTACATGCGGGACATCCACTAACTAAGACACTAAGAAATGAACCAAATACTGTTGAACTACTTGATTTATAATTTGCATTTCTTGAGAGTTTAATTTTATGATATAATAAAGATAAATTTATTCCAAAAAAAAGAGAAATTAATCCTTGTAACCCTAAAATAATTGTAAAATGGCTCCATCCCAAATTTCCTTTTATTAATTTATAATTGGTTGTTAAGTAAAAGAAAAGGGCCATTGAAAATAAACTAATAACTGTAATAAGTATAGTGCTTCTCAGTCTGAATATAGATTTAATGTTAGCAATTTGTTGTTTCATTCTAACTTAACCATTTTTTTTACTTTTTTAAAAGCTATTGGGAAGTTCATTTTTTCATCTAAAAATGCCTAACCACAAAAGCTTTAAATAACTTATTGATAACCATTCTCATTAATGGCCGAAAGAAACACAAACCAAAAACTGCAAATTTTAGATTGTATTAGGTCATTAAAAACTCACCCTACTGCTGAAGAAGTGCATCAACTGGTTAAGAAAAAGATTCCAGGAATTAGCTTAGCAACAATTTATCGCAATCTAAACAAATTTGCAAGTAAGGGAGAAATTTTACGTATTGAGGTAAATAAAGAATTTCACTATGATTATGATTTAAGTACGCATCAACATTTAATTTGTGAGGGATGTGGTTCTGTGCAGGATGCGTTTAATGAAAATATTTCAAAATATGCGATGGAAAAAGCAAAATCTTCAGAATTTAAAATTAATTCTGTAAACATTATGTTTTTGGGAAGATGTAAAAACTGTATGAGGACATAGATTATGGCAAAATTAGAAATTGATGACAAAGTAGTGGAAGTAAAAGATGGCGATGGTATTATGAAAACATGCCAAGCAGAGGGTGTTCCTTTTGGTTGTTACCATGGCGCCTGCGGAATTTGTGAAATTGAAGTTGTTGAAGGCATGGAAAATCTTTCTCCAATAAATGAAGAAGAAAAAACGTTAGGGATAACTAAGCCATTTAGATTAGCGTGCCAATGTAAAATCAACCGAGGATTAGTCAAAATAAAATTTTAATGAGGAAAAATAAAATGGAAACAGAAAATAAATTAGAAATTAATAAACCAGCGCCATCGTTTGTTGCAGAAGCATTCCAAGATGGACAAATCAAAAAAGTTAATCTTGAAGATTACAAGGGAAAATGGGTTGTTTTAGTATTTTATCCTGCAGACTTCACATTTGTTTGTCCAACAGAGCTTGGAAGTTTAGCAGATAAGTATGAAGAATTCAAACAACTAGGAGCAGAAATTCTAAGTATTAGTACCGATACAGTATTTGTGCATAAGGCTTGGTGGGACAACTCTGATACAATTAAGAAAATCAAATATCCGATGGTAGCAGACCCAACTGGAAAAATATGCCGAGATTACCAAACTTATATCTCAGAAGAAGGACTTAGTTTACGTGGAACTTTTTTAATTAATCCTGAAGGAATACTAAAGGCTTGGGAACTACACGATAATAGTATTGGTAGAAGTAGCACAGAATTAATCAGAAAAATCAAAGCTGCAAAATTTGTTAGTGAACATGGAGATCAAGTCTGTCCTGCAAATTGGGAACCAGGAAAAGACACATTAAAACCTGGCTTAGATTTAGTAGGTAAGATCTAATGAGAATAGATTTTTGTAACCTTTGCGAACAGAAATTAAAAGAAGGTTCAAACGAAGCTCTTTTTTATTGTTCTGTTTGTAATGAAAGTAAGGATCACCAAGAGTTAATTAAGAATTCTCTTGGAATAGATTTAACCAAATTGGAGGAAAAATAAAATGGCATTTGGAAGTTTATTTGGGATTGTTGGGGTTTTAGCGTTTGTTTGGATAATTTATGATATTTTTACAAACCAAAAAAACATGGATAACGGTAAAAAAGCAATCTGGATAATTTTGGGTCTTTTTTTTAGTATCATAACTGCGATAGTATATTATTTCGTCGTAAAGAAAAAGTAATTGGAGGAAAATTAAAATGAATCAATTTAAAGAACTACCTTATGCGTACGATGCATTGGAACCACATATTGGTAAAAATACCTTGGAAATTCACCATGGTAAACACTATAAAGCATATTTTGATAAATTTATAGCAGCAATTAAAGGAACTTCCTTAGAAAATAAAGATGTAAAGGAGATTCTTTCAAATTTAAAAGAGGTGCCTGAAAATGTTCTTGGAGCTGTAGTAAATAATGGTGGGGGATATTACCATCACGATTTACTCTGGGGAATTTTAAAGAAAAATGTTCCTTTTGAAGGAGAAGTTGCAGAAGCAATTAAATTAAAATGGGAAACTTTTGATAAATTCAAAGAAGAATTTAGTAAAGCAGCATTAACTGTCTTTGGAAGCGGTTGGGCTTGGTTAGTTTTAAATGAAGAAGGAAATTTAGAAATAGTTCAAACAGCAAATCAAGATAGTCCTTTAAGTTTAGGGAAAATCCCATTAATTGCGTTTGATGTGTGGGAACACGCATACTACTTAAATTACCAGAATAGGCGTCCTGAATATGTTGAAAACTTTTTTAAGATAATTAATTGGGAAAAGGTTAATGAACTTTATTTAGTGTCTAAAAAATGAAGGCATCAACAAAAGATTAATTTCTTTTTTTTATTTTTTAAAATTGGAGGACTATAAAATGTTAAGTGAAAAATTAAAAGCACCAAATTTTAAATTAAAAGATAAAGATGGCCAGGAACATCAATTAAATAAAATAAATTCTAAATTTACAATAATCTATTTTTATCCTAAAGACAATACCCCGGGGTGTACAATTGAGGCTAAGATGTTTAACAAATATCTAGAAAATTTTGAAAAAATGGACACCAAAATAATTGGAATTTCTGGTGGAGATGAAAAAAGTAAAACTAAATTTTGTGAAAAACACGATTTAAAACTATTATTATTATCAGATCCAGAATTTGAAGTTTCTAAAGCTTACAAGGCTTATGGTGAGAAATTCTTTATGGGAAGAAGATTTATGGGAATTCATCGATATACCTATGTTTTAGATAAGAATAAAAAGGTAATCAAATTATATGATCGAGTAAAACCAGCAGATCACCCCATAGAAGTTCTTAACTTTATCAAAGAACAGAAGTGATTTTTTTTTGCACTTAAACGCAGGCCATTTAAAATAAACATAATTGTGGGGTATGATGAACAAAGCAAAATTAAATTATTTTGTTGATCTTTTACTTTTAATTTCTTTTTTATTAGTTGCAATTACTGGAATTTTAAAATATCCCGGGTGGTTCAATCACTTAGTTCTTCCTTGGAGAACACTAAGTAAAATTCATGATTGGTCTGGGGTTACTATTGTTCTTTTAGTTATGGTTCATTTATTTTTACATTGGAAATGGATAGTATTTATGACTAAAAAGATTTTTTTGAGGAAAGAAAAATGAAACTATTAACTTTTTTAGTAATTCTAACCTTATGTTTGTCTTTATCTTTAGTTGGTTGTACAGAATCTGTTACTACGGAAAATAATCCTTATTCTGGAACTTGTCCACAAGGCAAAGAATCAGCAGATTGTTTAGGCGAATGTGGTAATTTTGTTGATTTTAATGAAGATCATGTTTGTGATAGAAATCAATAAAATAAAAAAAATAAAAGAATTAAAACAATTCTTTCTTAAACAACACTTTGTCTAAGTTCCATCTTCTTGCACCAAAAATTGTTAATGCAATAAATGCAGCCAGGTATAACAAAGCAAGCTCTCCACCATTAGCAAATGGATTTAATCCCTTTGCTGCATGTACTTTAAAGAAAGCAACTAACATCGTAATAATTCCACCTGTGGCTGCCAATCTTGTTAAGAACCCAAAAGCAATTGCTAATCCTGCAAGTAATTCAACTACCCCAGCAACTCCCATTAAGCTTGCTAAATTAGCACCATTTACAAACAATTTTTGGTACCCATGTACAGTAAATAATAATCCTACTAATAAACGAAATAGTAAGTACATCATATCGCCATAACCTTTTACATATTTGTTACAATATCCCATTAGAATCCCTCCGTTAAGGGTATAAAAAAGAACTACTATTTAATTTGTATCTTTCCTGTTTGCCAGTCTTTTAACAAAACTTTTGCAGCAACATTTATGTTTGGTTTCCCACCAGGGCCCAATTTATTGAACTTAATTGCAATCTGTTCAAGAATATCATCTTCATCTTTTCCATCAATGTGGTAATGTTCTTTAATAGTTTTCAAATGATCAGATATTATGTGTAGGGCAACATTTTCTGGATCTTTAATTTTTTCATAACTCAAAGCTCCAGTTTTTCCATGTTTGATAACATCTTTTTCTTTTCTTGGAAGAACTCCAGGAGTATCAAGAACAAGAATTTTATTATCTACTCGAATTTTTTGTAATCCTTTGGTATACCCCGATTCTGAAGAGGTTCTTGCTGACCCCTTACCAGATAAAGCATTTATTAAAGAAGATTTTCCAACATTTGGATAACCAACAATTCCCACAGTAACTCCTTTTCCCCGAGACAATTCTAATATTTTCTTCTTAAGAATAGTTGTTCCAAGATGATCTTTACTAGAAATGAATACGCATGGTCGAAGTGTTTTCTTTGTTCTTTCAACATCCCGTTTCTGCACTAAATCACTTTTGTTAATAACATAAAGAATTACCTTGCCTAATTTCTCTATTTTTTCTTCTAATTCAAAATTTCTTGTTTCATCAATCATTCTGGCATCAAGTACTTCAATTATAATTTCCGCTTCCCTTAGTACTTGATTAACATGTTTCCAATATTGTGCCATCCTACTAAAATTAGCGTTTTGTTATATAAACCTTTACTCAACATATTTTAAATAGTTATATTCAAAGAAAGGAAATAATTTAAATTAGCTTTACTTTTCTTCATCTTATGGCATTCAGCAAGACTTTTCCAAGAACAGTTTCAGGAACAAATTATCCTATTTGGGAAGAGATTTATCTAACCCAAGAAGAAGAGAGTCAAATAGAGGAACAGTGTAAAAGAGAAAACTTTCAATTGATGGATGATTGTATTAAAGAAGCAAAGATCTTATCCATTAAAAACCAAATCAATGAAGACAACGTCATTTCTAAGATTGCTATTGCTTTATTTGAAAAAAAAGCATCTCATATTGTTTTTTGGAAAGAAAGTAAAGCAAAAGAAAAATTTGATTTGAAGAACAAATAAAAATATAAATAAAAAAGTTTTATTTCTTTTTCCGTTTTTTAGTTACAGCATTCAACGATTTTTTAATGAAATTTTCAAACTTTTCAATCTCATCTTTAGTATTAAAGAAAAGCAAATGTTTCTTACCTTTTTTTGTAACCAAATAACCACCAAGAAATAACTTATCCAACTTATGGTGTTTAATATCTTTTAAAGCGACTTTAGTTTTCTTTGTTTTTGTTCTACTTTTTCTTGTAACTTCTAAATGTGTTTGAGTTAAATGATATTTCTCTTCAACTTGTCTGAATTTTTGAATAAAGTATGACAAGCTTAAGTAAAGTGCAATAAATATTACTGTTAATATTGTTGCACTAAACCACCTTTGGTCAGTTTGTAAGAATGCTAGGAAAAAAACTATAATCGATAAAATCACTAACATTACTGTTTCAATTTTAAATACAAAAAATTCCCTTAACGGAAAAATCCAAGATAATTTTTTAGTTGCTACCATTTTTTAGTACCTCTCATTTACTGCTGGTGCTTTAGTCATACTAATAAAAGACGCAATAAACATTAATGTGAATACAAGCATGAATGTGAGTCCATAATTGAAGCTTTGTGGGTAAACCCAATATGCAGAAATTAAAAATCCTAGCATTGCAGTGGCCATGAAACTACCTTTTAATGGTGCTGCTTGCCACTTCTTTGGAAGTTTTTCTTTAGATCCTGAATTAGGAGAATTTTTACGTTTAACAGCTTTCTTTTTAGCCATATTACTAATCACCTCTTTTTTAATATTAATAGAAAGTTATTGGGGTATTTAAAAGTTATCAAAAAAAATATGGTTCAGGACTACACCTTTAACATAAATTTATCAATTTGTTTCCTGGCAAGTTCTCTTTTTTTCTGATGTTCTACTAAAAATGTTGTTAATTTCTCGATCAAAATTGCTTTCAATTCTCCACTTAACAATTTTCCAGACTTATAATCTTTGTAAATTTTCTCTAACTTTTTATCATCTTCTTCAAAGAAAGTTAACCATTGGTAAGCTACATCAATTTCTGGAACTCCTCCTTTTTTACGATGTTCTTCAATTGTTGCTTGACCACCAGAAAAAGCATATTTGTTAATTTTCTTTTTAATAGTTTTAGGCTCATCTGTGGTATAGATAGCGGTATGAGCTTCAGATGCAGACATTTTTCCATCTTTTTTCATTCCAGCGAGTCCAGGTAAAAAACGACATTGAATTGAAGCAGGCTTGTAATAACCTAACTTTGGAATAACATCTCTTGAAACTCTAAAATGCGGATCTTGATCAATCGCGTGAGGAATTAAACAAGGAATTTTCTTTTTCTTAATTACGCTTGGTAAGAACGCAGGAACTGCTTGCATTGCAGTGTAAAAAATCATTCCTAAATTGCTCTCATTAGTCATTCCGAATGCTGCCTTAACAGTTGAGAAAGTAATTTTTTTCGCTACCTTTAGCGCTTCAGGATACATTAAGTTTGCGTGAACGGTATCAACAATAAAATGTGTTTTTTTTGGATCAAAACCAAGTGCAATTACATCTAACATATTTTCATAAGTGTACTTTTTTGTATCTTCTAATGTCAAATTTTTCTTAAATAAAAACTTCTCCTCATCAGGAAATTGAAAATAAAGTTCTACACCAAATTTGTCTTGTAACCATTTTGTAAAGAGCCAAGGTACAAGATGTCCCAAGTGAGTATCTCCAGAAGGGGCTCTACCCGTATAAAGAAAGAACTTGTTTCCTTTTTGATATTCGTCCAATATGAACTTTAAATCACGGTGAGCAAAGAAAATTCCTCTTCTTAAGAAATGGTGTATATCTTTAGTATGCTTTTCAATCTCTTTAAGTTGAACAGCAGTAATTTTAGAAACACCAAATTCCTTGATTAACTTGTTATAATCAATATTTCCTTTAACCTCCCAAGGAGTTACTTTCGTTGCCATTGTCATTGTGTTTATTATTCTGTTTAAATATATTTTGTTATCTTTCTTCCTTAATTTCCATTTAAATTCCCCAAATGAGTTTTTAATTTAATTATCTGCTTATTTACTCTTAAAAAGTGCCAGATTACTATTACCATCAGGGAAACAACTAAAGATATGATAAATGCAATTAATACCATCCCAAGCAACTCTTTTGGGAATGTTATTGTTAAATGCCATGAAGTAAAACTTGCGGCAATTAGTGGAAGGACAGTGATGGAAACAACTGTGCTTAAAAAATAGGATAACTTTCTGTTCTTATTAAATAAAAAGACAAAGCCTTCTAATATTAATCCTGCAATAAAAAAAGTAAGGATCTTTTTCCAACCAACAATCCCAATCTCATGGCTGCTAAATGTTAAAACAGAATATGCTAGAAAGAAAGTTAACCCGCTTCCAATTTTTTTTGATATTCTTATAATGAAGTTAACTGCTAAAGAGAACGTTATTAGAAACAATAAAAATACGCCATAATCTTTACTAGAAATATTACTAAAAACAAAGATAATGGCAAAAGGGAAAGAAAAAACAATAGAAAAAAACAACTCCCTTAAGTTAATTTTCTTAAGCAGGTCCATTTTTAAATTCATTTCTCTCCTTTTAATTCTGCTTCTAGAACCGGAATCTTCTGTTTAATATCATTAATTCTTTCTTCTAATTTCGCTGCCTGTTCTTTATAAGAGTGTGTCGTTATTTTATTGTCAACAAAACATTGTTTTTGTAGGTTTTTAATCAATTCTTTAGTTTTCTTTGCTTCTAATTTTAAGTGGGCAATTTTTCTCTTTAAGAAAATTGTTCTTGTTCTTTTCCCAAAGAAAAATCCTCCAACACCCAATAACACTAAAACAATTATACTTTGCCACCAATATCTTGTTAGAAAATTTTTACTTAATAAAGCAATAGTTTTCACCCTGACATTTTCTCTCCCCAGTTCATCAGCTTTTTCATCAGCAGCTTCTAAGAAAGTTTTTGCTTCGTCCAATTGGTCAAGATTAAAGGCATTCATTGCCTGTTGCATTAATGTGTTTACTTCAGAAACATCTTCCACTCCCTTTTCAGTTAGTGCTTGTTTTTTAATTTCTAATAGCTTAACTCTATCATAAAATTCAAATTTTTGTTCTTTGATATAACTAATAAGCTGAGTTAACCTGAAAACATTTTCATATTCTTCGTTACTAAATGCTTGTTTCGCTTCCGTTAGTGCATCGTTAGGAAGCAAAGTAATGAAATTAAATTCCTTCATCTCAGCAATTTCTAACTCTGCATTTTCAATTGCTTCTGTTGCCATTTCCTCAGATATATCCTTGGGCGCTTCGTATTCAAATCCTTTTGGAGCAATGTCTAGTACGGAAAAGGCAGTAACAAAATAAGATAAACATAAAATGCTAATTAAAATTAAAGTAATTATAGATTTTTTATTATTCATTTTCTCTTTCTCCTCATTGTTTTTTGTTTAATTTTATTATTTTTAAACATATTGGTATAAAATTCAAAGGTAGTCCATTTATTTATCCTAGAGATTACTTTCTGCGAACCTTTTCTTCTAGCTAATTTTCTTTTAAGCATTTGTTGCTCTGCATTTATCTCTGCTAGTCTTGATCTGTTTGATTGATATTCGCTCTCAAATTGAGTTTTACTAATCTTTTTTTGGACAAAATATTTGTCTTGGATTTTTTTATTCTGCTTGTGCACTTCTCTCTTCTCTACTTTTAAACTATCTATCTCTTCTTTTGTATCCATGATTGCTGTTCTTTTGTTTCTTAATGCGATTCTTTCTAATTTAATTTTACCCAATCTTTTGTCATACTGCGTAATATAACGTTGATATTGACTTTCTGATATAGTTTTCTTATTAACATAATTTTTTTGCACGTCTCCAATTAGTTCTCTGATTGATTCTTCTTCTTTGTATAAATTTTTAATTTTTCTTTTATTCAGTAAGATTCTTAGCCTCTTGTAAAAAATAATGAGGAAAAACATTATCGCTAAAATTCCCAATAATAATTGCCACCAATTATTTTTAATATACTTAAACACATTAACCTGGCCTTTTGTCTCCAATACATAAGTTAGTTCAGCATCCCTTGCCCTTTGAACAGACAAGGAAAAATCTTCTCTATTAAATGCAAGTCTTGACAATTCTAATTCATCCCTAGTCTCCGGAATATCTAATCCTTTTTCTTCAGCTTCCTTAATTTTCTCTTCCAGATTTAGTATTAATTCGTACGCTGTAAAGGAATCTTTTTTTAATTCACAAATCTCTTTAAGTAAGTCTCTTGCTTTAGTGTAATCTTCAGCCTTGATTGATTCTCCAACAGAAGCCAGTAATCCCTCTACTTTAGATGTTGGAATTCCTTTCTCTTTCATATCTGCAATGCACGCATCTGCTGACTCAATATTTTTAGTTAAATCTACTATCTCTACTTCTTGGACTCTAAGAATAACAGTTCTTATTTCTTTAACACTTTTCTTGGTAAATCCTGCTGCGTTAGGATTTAATGGTACGATTTCTCCAGTGATTGTCACAGTTAAATTATAATCCTCTTCCGCAAAATATGTTGGTACAAATATTGTGAATAAGAAATTCTTTGTGTCTAAGTAAGATATTTCATTAAGTATCTTTGGAGTCCAACTAATATATTGAGACATAAATCCTTCTATTTCTAATTGCACATTTGTTAATGTTGCATTTTCATAAATATTTTTAATTTCAAAAGGTACTGTTTGTGAGGTTCCTCTTTTAACTTTAATGATTTCAACTGTTCTTAGTACAGATGTTCCAGCTGCTCCTCCACCACTACCAACCCCACCAGCTCCTCCAGCCGCACTACCTCCTGAAGGGGTAGCAGGAACTTCGGCAACTCCCAATTCTGTTGGTAATGCGTCTACAGTAACTGTGATTTCGTCAGAGAAAATTAAACTTAAGTTGTTAATGTTATTCAAGTTTGAACCAGATTGATTAAACCCTGTAGCGTTAGCAATTACATCTTGTATTCCTGCAGTTGCATCACTCGGGATTGTAACTTCAATTGAAAGTTCTTCATATTCTCCAGAATTTAGTGCACTAACTGTTTTATTGATTTGCCCAAAAGTAATTGTCCATTCGCTTGGTAAGTCTATAAAGAATGTTACATTGCTAGCATTACCTTCACCAATGTTCTCTAACCTTGCAACAAATTCAATGTTCGTATCACCTTGTGTCTGTGTTAATGTTTCTGTAGTTGGTGTTGTAAATGTTGCTACTAAAATTGGTTGTCCGGGAGCCACAACAATTGTTCCCGTTGTTGTTAAAGATTCAGGAACCGCATTTGGTTCAGCGCTAATATTTAATGTAATAGTTTTAATTCCAGTTTCTGTTGCACTATCATTAACTTGTATTGTTTTTGTTTCCTTGGCAGTTAAAGTAAAATTTTCAGTTGTGTTATAACTAGTTATATTTGAATCTGAAACAATCGTAAAGTTAAATTCAAAATCTCCAGAGTTATTTATTGTTAAATTTCCCAAAGAAACATTATCACCATAAGTTGCAGATAATGGTGTGAAGACAGAAGGGGTTCTAGTCCAAGTTCTTTCATACTCAACAGTAATGTTAATTATATTACTTTCTGCATCATTTCCAGCAGAGTCATTAGCCCATAATCTTAAGTTATATATCCCATTTTGGGATGCATTAAAAGTTCCATAAAATAGTAGTGATGATACGTTGTATGTTAACGTAAGGTTTGTATATGTACTATCTGTACTTAGTTTTCGTTGTAATATCGCAGTATTGATTGAAGTAACATTATCTGTAATATTTGCATAAACTGTTACATTGGTTCCCGGATCTAAATCGGCTTCTGTACTTGGATTTGTAGTCAAGCTAATGAAATTAGGAATACTTGTATCTACCGTAAAGGTTCTTATTTCTGATATATTGGAATTATTTGATTCATCACTACAATTAACATTCCAATTATAATCTCCCTCTGCAAATCCGGCTACACTAAAGAGAGTGTCGCTTCCATTAATTGTTGAGGAATTAGTTTGATTAATTGTATTATTGATTAACAAAGAACAGTTCATGTTTGCCATTTTTTCCTGCTTTATTGTACGCGTTTATTGCTTTAGGAAGATTTTCACTATAAGTATCTGGTTCAAATCTTCCTCCTATAATCATAAACCAAGCGTCTCCAGCTTTTTCCCACATCTCTGCTTTTTCATATGCAAAAGCAGCGGCTGCAAAATATTTGGAACTTTTAAATTGAAAATCTCCTTCTTTTTTCCAATATATTTTTGCATTATCATGCAATCCATTTTGTTCATATATTTCTGCCGCCTTTTCCCACAAATTATTTCTTTTAGCAATTGTACCAATCAATATTTTTGCCTCATTAAAAATTGATTCTGGAATAACAGGCCTTGCTTTTGGTTTCAAAAATCCAGCTAACCAATCCAATTGACTATAAGGCCCCCTAAAATGTTTTATATCTTCCCTTAATTTTTTTGGGCTAATAATATATTTAAATCTAAACTTTCTACTAACTTCTTTAGTTCGCCGAAGATCAAGAGATAAGGCCGCAATCCATTTCTGAGCACTTGCTACCATTTCTTTAAGTTCTTTCAAATCTGCTCTTATTTTTTTCTCGGATTGATCTAATTTTGCGGAATGTTGCTCAGATATGTCCCATTCTTTTCTTTCTTTCCACGATTCCATAAATTGATCAACATCTTTTTTCAAAGCATCTAGTTTTGCTTTAATCTGACTTTCATAAAAAGAAGCTGCTTTAACCAGGTGACGGCCCTCAACATTCATTCTTTTTTCAACGGCCTCCATTATTTGGTGAGCTTCAGCCATTTTCTTTCTAATGTCAGCAGCAGTTCCGGAAAATAATTTGGTTACTTGCTCCGCACCAAATGAAAACATCTCTCCTAACTTAAGATCCTCAAGTTTTTCTAAATACCTATTAAGTCTTTTCTCACTTCTCGCAGCCTCGTAAAAATCATCTAAAGCTTTTTTTAATTCTTTAACAAAAACCCTTTTTTTTCTAGAATGTCCTTCTGTTGCTTTTTTAAGATTGTCTAAATCTTTCTCCAGTTCGCCGAAAAAATTGTGTTCAGAAGCCAGCCATTTAGTCGCACTATTGATCAATTTATAAACTTTTTTTTGTTGGTCGGCCATTTTAATATCGCGCTCTCTTAAATAATTTAAATACAATCATTATATCCTTATAAATTTAATGTTTTCTCTTTACAAATCAACAATTATTTTCTTATTTTTCAAATCTATTTTCTTAATCTTTTTAACTCTTTTTAGTTCTGTTTCAATCTCTTTCCATTCCTTTTCCTCTTTTCGCGAAGAATTAACAAAATCAATTAACTTTTGTAAGGAAGCATAATTTTCATAAACTAACTCTCCCTTTTGAGTGTTCAAGTCAATTGCCTTTTCCTGTTTCCCAATTGCTTTCTCTTGTGAAGCAATCATCCTTTCAATTGTATTAATTCTCTGTTTGTACGGAGAAATTGTTTTGAACGGATTAATTGTATCTAAAGCAGCACTGTAAGAAGAAACTTTCTTAACTTCTTTTTGTTCCAAGAGCGGAAAAGGAGTTATCTGTCCCTCATAAATATATCCTTGAGGAATTTCAATTTGTTTTAAGAACTGTTTAATGGCTTTAACAATCTCTTTAGCTTCTTCTTTAGTTATTTCTGTAGGAAGCTTTCCTTTATCGACAGAACTTAATTTGCAGGCTTCTTCTGAATAAAGTCCACCTAAACCAAATTCTATAGCTAAAGCAGTAGCAACATTTTTCTTCTCACTTTTTTGTAAGGTTAAAAATAAGTTTTTATCATTAATCTCTTCCCAACTAAAACCAGATTTTGGAAATTTGTAAGTTTCACCAACCTTAACTTCTCTATCCCTAAATCTTTGTCTGTGTAATGCTGCAATAATCCTACTTTTTTCATCAATTAAAATTAAATTCCCTTTAGAATAAAGTTCAATTATCAATTTAAATTTCTCTTTTTTTTCAACATCAAAAACAAGAACTCTGTCTGCATGGTGCTGATAAACGTTGTTGATACTAGCATTACCTAAGTATTTACGTAACTGCATACAAAATGAAGATGGTTTTAATGGGGCGTCCTTCTTTTTTGTTAAACAGAGGTATTTTCCTGGAATGACTTTTAATAGCTGTTTACCTTGTCCTTGAGCATGTAACTGAAACATCAATTCTTTCTTTTCCTGGTGATAAATCTGTGAAAGCTTTCCTCTGATTAAGAATTGTAACTCATTAACTATGGCTGCTAGTTCTAACGATGATATTGAGTTTTTAGGCATAACTTTAGAATTGTAGTTTTGTTTTATATACTTTTGTAAAAAAAAATGAAGGGCCCGGAGGGACTCGAATTCGAGAACTATCAGGAACTCCTAATAATTTCCCTCGATCCGCTCCTCTGCAGGGAGCTGCATTAGCCGCTTTGCCACGAGCCCAACAGTTGAATTATAATTAGGGTTATTTATATAGCTTTCTAGGAAAAACTTGAAATTTAAAAACCCACAACCCACGAGAAAACTAAAACTGTTTTCTGGGGGTTATTCGACCAAAAGGTCTCACAACCCACTGGTCAAGTGCGGACAAAGTATATAAACAAGTTTTATCATTAAAAATAACGAAAAAGAGCTGACGCTGAACTCTTAATAAAATTCTTTTGTTTGAGAAACTAAAAGAAATTTAATGAGTTCCGTTAAACTTACTCTTTTTCTAAATCTTCTTTGTTTTTGAGAAAATATAAAACAAAGAGGGGATAAATATGGAATTTGATTTGTCAGGAATAAGATTGAGTAATAAGGACAAGCATTTTGGTGTCATTATACCAAATAAACAGAGTATCAAACTGGCAGAGTTAATTGGAATTATGGTTGGGGACGGACATGTTGGGATTTATCAGCGTCCAAAGAAAAACCACCACCGCTATGATCTTAACATTACAGGAAATATTAAAGATGAAGACCATATGGACTTTGTCAATGAATTATTCTTAGATATCTTTAATGTTAAATTAAATAAAGACATTAGAATGAGCCAGAATTGTGTTGTTCTAAGAAAACAATCTAGAGCAATTTGCCAGTTTTTTGCTAATGTCATTGGAATTCCAAACAATAAGGGTAACGTTTCAATACCTAATTGTATCTTAACCTCTACAAAATCAATTAAAGCAGCTTTTCTTAGAGGATTAGCAGATACTGACTTTTGTATAACTATAAGGTATAAACCTAATCTGTATCCTGTAATTCACGGAACTTCAAAATCTCAACGGCTTATTGAACAATGCTCTATGATATTTCAGGATTTTGGGATAAATACTCATTGTTGTAAAGAAGTACAATACCATAAGAACTGGCATAAAACTTATACCACTTATCGTGTATACTTAAATGGTTTTAAGAGAGTTGAAAGATACATGGAACTTGTTGGATTTAGTAATAAAAATAAAGTTTTAAAGTATGAGGAAATTATTAAGAACAGAAATTATTCTAATATCAAGCATACTCCCAAAAAATTTCTTTAAATAAAAAAATGGGCTAGGAGGGATTCGAACCCACGGTCCCCGGCTTTCCTTCCATCAAGATAGAAGGCCGGTGCATTATCCAAGCTATGCTACTAGCCCAATAAAGAGTCAAAACCGTAAGCAACTTTTAAATATTTCGTCTATTGTCATTATTTAATGTCCTCAATAATAATTTATGAAAGTAAGGCAATCAAACCTAAAGGTCTTAACAAAGCAGATATAATCAACAAAGAAAAATTGTTAAATTATTTTCTTGCAGGAGATTATGAGAAATTATCTGCGTTAGAGGCAATTAATCTTAGCCACAATAAACAAAAGATCTCTTTACTTTATCCAGGGAGTGGGGCTGACGCATTTGTTCCTTTACTTTATTTACAGAAATTGTTTCCAAATGTTAAGAAAGCCAAATTAATCTTTGTGGATTACGAAGATAATATTGGGTTAGTAAAGACGGTACTTGATGATGTTGGAGTTAGCTTTAAAGGTAGAAAAAACAAAATCAAGTTTTATTGGGAGAACAAGCTAATTGAACTTCGATTCATTTCTAAACGGATAGAAGACCATCTTCAAAAAGGTAAAACATTTGATGTTTATTTTGAGAAAGCATTTAGGTTGATGAGAGACCAGATTTCTGGTTATGAAGATAAAATCCTTTCTCTTCTAAATGAAGGGGGAATTCTAATTAGCGATACTGGTTTTCTGAACAAAGACTTGGAATATATAGACATTCCAAGAAGTCTTAGTTCCTATGAAGAAATGGTTTTAGGGATAAAGAAAGAGAAAAAATAAACATTTATTTAATTGTAATTTTCTCAATAACCACATCTTCTACTGGTCTATCTTGAGAAGCGGTTTCAACATTTACAATCTTATTAACAATTTGCATGCCTTCGGTTACCTTGCCAAAAACAGGGTGTTTACCATCAAGAAAGTTATTATTTGCAACATTGATAAAAAACTGAGATCCTCCAGTGTTTGGTCCAGCATTTGCCATTGATATTGTGCCTTTATTGTTCTTATTATTATCAGTAAATTCATCCTTAATTTTATATCCTGGACCACCAGTTCCCCATTGGGCTTGTTTAGAATCATCTTTCGACAATGGATCTCCACCTTGAACCATAAATCCAGGAATTACACGATGAAATTTAGTACTGTCATAAAAGCCTTTTTCTGCCAAATCGATGAAATTTTTTGTTGTTATTGGCATTTCATCAACAAATAACTCTACTGTAAAATGCCCTATATTAGTCTCAAAAACTGCTGTTTTCATTGTTTCTCCTCCTGCATTTGCAGGGGAACCAGAAATTTCTAATTTCTCGGTTCCTCCACACGACACTAAGAATAGTGCCAAAATTATCAATAAAATTGTTCCTTTCATAGCCTATCTTCGAGAAGATGGTTTTATATCTCTTTGTAATCACTTTTGGGTAGTTAAAACAACGAAAAGTTTATAAACTGGCCCTCTTTCTATAGTAAAATAAGGAGGATCAAAAATGAATGTTAACCAACTTGAAAATAATATTGTTGAATCTTTTAAATTAGCTAAACAAGATATTGTGAAGTTATATCAGAACGTAGGCTATTTACTTGGCCAAGTTGAACAACTTAAGAAAGAAAATGCTTATTTAATGACTAAAATTGAAAGTATTTCTAAAAAGAAAAGAACAGTTATTGTAAAAACTGCAAAGAAAGTCGCAAGAAAAGTAGTATCTAAAAAATTCTTAGCAACTAAAGGCGGAAATAAAGTACATGATAAACACTGTCCTTTTGCTAAAAACATCAAGCCTAAAAACAAAGTAGTGTTTGCTTCAAAAGTTAAAGCTTTGAACCAAGGATATAAGTTTTGTAAGTGCTTAGCTTAGAATTTCTTTAATTTTCTTTTACTTTCTATTCTCTTTTCCTATCTTCAAGGTAACCAAGTTTTATGATTTTTAATCTTATCTGGGAGATATTTATCAATCACGTAATTTATGGTTTCTCGGTTTTTAATTGGAGAACTATTCCAGATTTTAATTGTATTAACAAAAGGAAGAATTTCTTTTTTTGAGATACTAAAAAGAGCACAAATTTTTTTCATTTGCTCTTTTCCTAATGATTTTTTTACAATTCTTCTCCTAAGGGCGTTATAATCTTCATTGATTTCAAATGCAAGTTGTCTTTTATTTTGTTCCTTTAGGATGATATTCAAGAAATCAGAATTAATATTGAAATAAAGTTTCCTGCTATTAAGATGATCTTGAAATTGTTGTGTTTTTCTTTTTGACAAAGAAAAAAGATTCATTTGATTTGCTTTAAAGTAATTTTCCCAACCCGTTATTTGTATATATCTCTCACCTTTATTGGGTCTTGAAAATTGTTTGTGGGAAACCCCTTCTAAGTTTAAAAGACTAGAAACCAAATTAGCTAATTCTTTTTCTTTTTCATAAGACAAATGAATTCCTAAATATGCTAAATAATTTTCCTTCTTTTGAATGTTAACACTTCCTTCAGCTGCGAAAATTCCCCGCAGAAACGCTTTTCTTAATTTTGGTTCAAGAGAATAATCAACGGCCAGAACTTTTTCTACAATTGTGCCAAAAATAATTCTTAGAATCTTACTTGATAATTGAAAACTATATGCATTGTTTCTTTTTCTAATTCTATTAACTTTCTGCAATAATATTCTCTCAAAGAAGTTTCTCATAAAATTCAATAAGTCAAAATCTTTAGAAGTAAACTCCAAGTGACCCAGGTCTTTACTTAGTTTACCATCCCCAATGTACATACTCATGCCTTCAATAAGTTTGTTACTGATATTAATTTCTTTAGGAAGAATTATGGGTTTTGGAGAATTTCCTCTGCCTTTATTTATGTAATAAACTTTAAATAGATTATCGTCAACTTCTTCAACTGTCCACTCTTTTGGAACAAGTTCAATAATATTAACAGTTAATTTTGTATTTTTCATATTGCTATAAATAGTGAAGTTGCATAAATGATTTTAGTTACAAACAAAATCATAATTTCGTTACTGAACTTCTCCATTTGAAAAATAGAATGACTGCTTTATATTATTTGTCTACACTTGTCCAGTGACCAGTGGGTTTAAGGAAGCCATTTCTTTGGATTTTTAATTTTTTCTGGTAAATAAGTATCTATGACGTAATTTAATCCCCACGCCGCTAAACTTTGCTGTTCGCTTCTTACTTTCATTTTCTGCATTTGTTTCAATGCTTTCTGCCACTCTTTATGATGTTTAATGAAAGGATCATTTTTTAACATGTCTTTTATTTTCTTAAAATCAACTTCTTTAAGGGGATGAGTGGGTAGTTTGTAATCAATTACATCTTGTGGCGTAACTCCTAAATATCTGGCTTTAGGTACACAGAAAAACTCGTTAATATGTGCAGAGTTACCACTACCAACCTTGAGAGTCCGATATATATTTCCCATTCCATAAGGGTCATTATCCACAAATACATAAACCGGTAACTTATTTTCATCACTCAATTTTCTAATAAACCTTCTACAAGCTCTAGTAGGAACTCCTCCCATAGAGATTAATATACAATTAGATTTTTTCCAATAATTATGCTTTACTAATCTTTGAAACATACCTGCTGTTTCAATTGCTAAAATAAATTTTGCTTTAGTTTCAAACTTTAATTCTTCAACAGAACTTGGAACAGAATATGCACCCGATCCAAATTTTGTACAATCAATTCTAATTTCTTTTCCAGAATCTTGATCTTTATCAATAACAATTAATGAACCTGCAACATCTCCACCTTTCTCTTCAGGAATAAATCCAATCTGTTCTCTGTTAACTTTCATCATCGCTTCAACATCATCCATTACTCCATCTGATTCTGGCTGTTCTTTAAAGCGAGCATCTCCCCAGTTTTTGCTAACGTAATATGCTTCTCTTTTTGTAGCAATATCGTTGGCCCTAATTAGTTCTGTAGAAAGGCCCATCATTCTTAGTGTTTGGGCAAAAGTTTTGATTGTCGATGCAGTTAGTGTTCTTGATTTAACTTTATCTTGTAATTTAAAATATCCTTCTTTTCCGTCATACTCAACATTGCTTAATGCTCTAATTGGCATTTCTAATTGTGGTTGCTTAACTAGCTTGATTTTATTGTAAACTTCTTGAGCAATTTCTCTTATTTTCTCTACAACTTTAGTATCAGTTTTTTTTGCCATCTTTTATAATTTTAAAATAATGTTTGTTGTCCGGGTGTTTTAGTCTCTTTTGAATCTTTTGTAGATTCATCATCACTCTCAGACTCTTCTTCTTCTAATTCTTCATCTTCTTTGTCTTGATTTTTCTCAACTTTCAATTCTGGTTCGCTCTTTACTTCCTTTTCAGAACCAATTTTTGCAAGTTCAGGATCATAATCTGGATTATCAACTTTAATCTCTTCAAGTTCTCCTCGAGTATGCTCTAAAACTTCACATAAATTATCTCCAATTTGTTTAGTTTTAATTGCATCTAAATCTAATAATTCTTTAAGTGCTTCTGCAACGTGTGGAATATATTTTTCAATGTAACTTCTTTTTTTACTCTCATCCTTGATTCGTTTTTTCTTGTTTACAAATGAAGCTAGTTTTCTTCCACATTCTTGTAATGCTAATTTAATCTCTTTAACGATCTCGTTATAATTAGCTAATGCTTCTTTAGATTCTGAAGTAAATGGTACCCATACTGAAGTCATGTGAACAACAAGTGTACAGGGTCCAACAGGAATAGAACTTTTACTTTGTTGTAATCCGTAACTTCTCCAAGAAGTATTCATAATTGAACTTGTTATTGCGCATCCACCTTGTTGATACAATAATGGAACTCTGTTAGCAAATCGCATTATTCTTACTGTTTTGTCTCCAGGTTGATCTCCTCCAAACGCCATTGCAGCTTCAATAATGAATGGGTTACCTCTGTAAACTGAAGGTGGCCTTGTTGTTGAACAATAAAATTCTGCGTTAATTTCTTTTCTTAATCCTTTTTCTAAATCCTCTGATCCAATTGGAGAAATACAATCTACTGGCGGAGAAATAATTTTTGTTTTCTTAATCCCATTAGCCATATTTTCAGCCATATCGCGGTTAATTTTTTTTGGCTTAGTATTTGGGAGTAATGCAGAATTTTGACAAATCTCCTTAGCTGTTCCGGCGCCAACTCGAACAAATTCGGTAGTTAGAAATTGTTGTAATGTTTTTGCATTAGTCATTTCTAACATTTTAATTAATCTTCCTAACTCAACTCCGTATGGATGAGGTTTAATCTCCTTTGTTTCTGGAGGTAAAACTTCTGTTGCTCTAGGAAAAATGAATTGTTCTGCATTAGGATTAGTATAAATTAAAGTTAAATGTGGGTTAACAATTGCTGTTTCCTTTAGATATTCGTCAACTGATTGTTTTCCTTTTGCATATGCAGCTTGCATATCAATCTCAATTCTTGTACCATGATCCTTTCCTTCCCACTCAATTGTGTCTCGACTTATGATTTTTGGTGCGTTATTTGTGGTATCAATTTTAAGTTTGATTTTATTTGCTTCTTTCCCTTTTCCTGTTTTTGAGGTTATTACCGCTGCTCTTCCAGTAGTAAGTTGTCCATATAATAATGTTGCAGAAATACCAATGCCTTGTTGTCCTCTTGTTGACGACAATTTGTGAAATTTCGAACCGTAAAGTAATTTTGCAAAAATCTTTGGGATTTGTGCTTCAACAATTCCGGGTCCATTATCTTCAACAATCATTCTAAATCGATCATCTGAAAGTTGAATTAGTTCAACATTAATTTCTGGTAGGATTCTTGCTTCTTCACATGCATCTAAAGCATTGTCTACCGCTTCCTTTACTCCAATAAGTAAAGATTTTCGAGGATTGTCAAACCCTAGTAAATGTCTGTTTTTTTCAAAGAATTCTGCAATAGAAATTTGTTTCTGCTTCTTTGCTAAATCTTCCGCAGTCTTTTGAACCATGGACTTTAGAAGTAAATGAAGAATTTATAAGGGTTTTGGTTACTCACCTAAATAAATATTCTTTTAATATAGGGATGATTTCTTTGCGCATAATTATTCCCTCTCGCTTTGCAATATTATCTTGAAATTCGACTTTGAACAGTGTTTCAATAAGAGTTTTAGTTTTTTCATCATTAGCAATAAACCGATTGAATCCATTTTCTAAGTCAATACATGTAATAAATATATAATCAAATTTGTTTTTGTTAGAATTTAATATTTCAAAAATCTCTTTTTCATTTTTTGATATAAACTCATCTATCTCAACAGTTTCTATCTGTGCAACTCCTACCTTTTTATCCTTAAACTCTAAATTCACAAAGTAAAGTTCTTTCAAACACTCTTCCTGGCCGTAAGCAAACATATTGTAAACATAATCTCTTGGTAAATTTATTTGAGTTAATAACCAAGTTGCCATCTTCACATCTCTTGCTGTAGTTACATTATTTCTTAGGTTAATTGTATTCCAAATTATTGCAGAGTAAAGAAGAATTGCAGAATTTTTTGAAAGTTCAATTTTCTTTTCGTAAAACTTTTCTACAATTAGTGTTGCGCACGCTCCAACTAATTCAATCTGGTGTTTTTTAACATTACAAAATTCATCTAAATGATGATTTTTTCTATGATCAATAATTTCTACAACTTTGTTAATGTCCATTTCTTTAGAAATGCCATTAACTGGATCTGAAGCATCAACCAGAATAATCTCCTTTGTATCTTTTGCCTTGCCAAGTTCTATGGAAAGGGTATCTAATACAAATCTTGCTTCTTTTCTCGGATTTTCATAACTCCCACCAATCGCATCAATTCCTTCTTTTTGTAAAAATTCAGAATAAGCATAAATGCACGCCGTACCATCTAAATCAGGATTTTTAAAACTTGTAACTAATATCTCTGCCATTATCCAAACATGATTTCTTTCTTTTTCTTTTCTAAGAATCGGTAAACTGTTCTGTGCATTGCTCCATCCAAGAGCATTCCTACTGCTTGTCTTGCAAGGGCTGCATAAGACACTTCTCCAATGATTCCTACAGTTTTTCCGTAAACAGAAATGTATGTATTTGTTAAACGTTCAATTTCTTCTCGAGACTTTCCACCTTTTCCAATAATTCTTCCTTTAATTCTTAATAAATTGCTCTTATTTTTTCCAGCAATCTCAATTAGTTCAATTAATTCAAGGCTATAATCATGTTTAAGTAAAAGTAATGCTATTTTGGGATTAAATCCTCGCGCAATAGCTTTAACAATGTCTTTAGTTGCGTACAACTTTAATCCATCTCCTCCAGAGATAGTAACTTCTCCTTCCTTAGATATGTCTAGGGTGCAACCTGTTTGTTCTTCAATTTCTTTTTTCGTTTCTCCATCTTTTCCTACTAAAACTCCAATACGTTCTTCAGGAATTTTCATCTCATAGGAGAACTCTTGCATGCCCTGATCTTCAATCTCTTGATCCTGCATATCATTATCTTCCATTTCTTTATCTTCCATTATTCTTATCTTTTTGCAGGTACTTTTTTAATCTTTTGTAAGGTTTTTTCAAAGTCTGCTTTTACTCCTTGTTTTTTAAAGAAATGTAACACATTGTTTAGATCCCTTTCTAGTAACTCATCAGAGTTGGGAGTTTTTGTTAAGGTTGCTTGAGAAAAATCAATTAGTACCGGTTTTTCTTTATAATTTAAAATATTGAATGAAGACAAATCTCCATGTATTAGTCCTGCACGGTATAATAAATTCATCTGTTTGATCACTTCTTTAAAAAACACTTCAGGATTGTCTGGTATAGAATCTTTTAATGGTGGTGCAACTTCTTCATCACCAATAAACTCTTCAACAATAATATTTTGTCTTAAATTGTATACCTTTGGCACTCTTACCTTCCCTCTAGCTGCACGAACTAAATTTTTGTATTCCCGCTGGGTCCAAGCAAAAATTATATCTCTTCTTTTATTTTTTAGAAAATCATATCGTGGATCTTGTTTGATATACCCAAACATTCGTTTAAAATCAGCATTTTGAACCCTATAAATCTTGACTATAAGTTTGTTCTTCCCTTTACTTGCAATAAAAACATTACTTTCCTTGCCAACAAATAATGGGCTAACTAGCTCATCAAATACATCTCTACTTTTCATCTCAAACAGATTTCTATTTGTAAAGTTATCAAACACTCCTTTGTCTGTTCGAAATCGTTCTTGTGATGTTCTAGTTACCATAGAATATAGAATAAGAACTTTTGTTTATAAGGGTTTGGCTATAAATAAAGCTTTTTTCTACGTAAATCACTTCAAAATGCCTTCTATGTTGTCATTGTGTAGGGACAAGTTTCCCGAAACATTTAAATAGTAGTTCTTCCTTAGAAGTAATAACACCTCAAACCACCTCTTTTTCCCTGGTAAATCCTTGGATTTGTCAGGGTTTTTATACTCACTTAATTGCTCCATTATTCTCTTTAATTACAGAATAAAGACCATTTTGTCCTTTTTTTTCTTATTATTTCAAAAATGACCGAAGAGTTTATATATCAGATGAACTAATTCATTTTAAAGCCCGTCACGAGAGTACCTGGGGGAGCTTACGGCATAGCCAAGCTTTGAACTTGGGGGTTAGTGCTACGGGCTACATTTATCTTTAATAACTAGAAAATAATAATTCACTTTCACAAAATCACATTGTTGGGTTTAAAGACAGCATAAGTTATATTTTTCTAGTTAAAACTAATAAAAACACTTCAGAAAAAGTTTGCTAATAACGTTCATAAATTCACATTCATTCATTGAAAAGTATGGCGAAATTGATAGCCATAAAAAGAACAAAGCATCTTTTTCTAAAGTCAAATTGGAGGAAAAAAAATGGCAAAAATAAGCCCAGTTGCGGCAAAATATATCGTACATTCAACAATTAATATTGAAGGAGTAGTAGATCGTCCAGATGTTATTGGCGCAATTTTCGGTCAGACAGAAGGTCTTTTAGGAAGCGATTTAGAATTAAGAGAATTACAAAGAAGTGGTAGAATTGGTAGAATTGAAGTTAACGTTTCAACAACTGCTGGAAAAACAAAAGGAGAAATAATTATTCCTTCTAGTTTAGATAAAACAGAAACTGCAATTGTTGGTGCAGCATTAGAGATTATTCAACGAATTGGTCCTTGTAATGCAACCGTTTCAGTTCAAAGTATTGAAGATGTTAGAATTAGTAAAAGACAATTTGTTGTTGAAAGAGCAAAAGAATTATTGAAAGAATTAACTGAAAAAACTTTACCTGATTCACAAGAGATTGCTGATGAAGTTTCACAATCTGTTAGGATGATGGAAGTTTCTGATTACGGTAGAGAAAAGCTTGCAGCCGGTCCAATTATTGATGAGAGTGAAGATATCATTATTGTTGAAGGTCGTGCAGACGTTTTAAACCTGCTTAAACATGGTTTTAAGAACGCTATTGCTATGAATGGAACATCTTGTCCAGAAACACTTAAGGAATTAACAAAAAAGAAAAACACTACAGTATTTGTTGATGGTGACCGTGGAGGAGATTTAATTATTCGAGAACTTTTAGGAGTGGCTGAAATTGATTTTGTTTGTAAGGCACCAGATGGAAAAGAAGTTGAAGAGATTACTAAGAAAGAATTGCATAAAGCTTTGAGAGGCAAAGTTACCTCTGAACAAGCTAAACTTGATATGGGCCTTGAAGATGATGGTTCATTAAAGGAAAGACCTAGAGATAGAAGGCCTGCAATGTCTCCAAAAAGACCTCTTGTTCATAACTCAAGACCACCAATGCCTTCACAAAAAAGGGCTAATGTACCTCCTCAAAGGCAGGGCCAAGATCGTTATAATAACAATAGGTCTCCACCTCCAAGACCAGTCCAAAGAGAAGCCCCAAGGGAAGTAAGACTTTCTGTTGATGAAAAAAAGATGTTTAAGAAAACTCTTGACGATTTGTTTGGAACTCGGGGAGCATGTATCTTTGATGGAAAATTAAATATCTTGGGAAAAGTACCTTTAAGTGAGTTAAGTACTACTATCAAAAGTCTTAATGGAGGGATCCATGCTCTTGTTTTAGATGGAGCACTTGATCCTGAGTTAGTAAGGGTAGCAGAGAAGTTAAACATTAACTATCTTGTTGGTACGAGTTCAAAAGTTAAGGAAGGCGGTAAGGTTAAAACCTTAACTGACGAACAACTTTAAACCACAACCTTTTTATTCTCTTTTTCTTTTATTATTTTTAATGGTGTTTGATGTAATTATTGGTAGGAGTAAAAAAGATGTTGTAAAGTATGGCAAACGCGGTACCGTTCTAGTTGGAAAACAGTATGTTAAGATGGGCCAAACAACTTCTTTAAGTAATCCTGTCTATCTGGACGTTGCTGGCGCTCACGTTGTTTTTATTGTGGGTAAGAGAGGCTCTGGTAAGTCTTATACTATGGGTAGTATTGCTGAAGGCCTAGCTGATTTGCCCTCAGAAATCAAACAGAATCTTTCTATTGTTCTTCTTGATACTATGGGAATTTATTGGACTATGAAATATCCTAATTTTCAAGATGCTGATTTAGTTAAACAGTGGGGTTTTGATCCAAAAGGACTAGATGTTAAAATTTATACTCCTGCGGGATTTTATAATAAATATCGAGATGAAGGTATTCCTACAGATTTTCCTTTCTCTTTGCGACCTATTGATGTTGACCCTAATGATTGGTGTAATGCTTTTGATTTAAATCCAAACTCTGCAGAAGGAGTTTTGCTTACAAGAGTTGTGCAAGAGTTAGGTAAGAAAAAAGAAAGTTATTCTATGGATCAATTGATTGATGTTGTAAGAGAAGATCAGGAAAGCGATAAAGTCATTAAAAGTGTTATAATTAACGAATTTAAAAAAGCACAAGCGTGGGAAATCTTTTCTCAAGAGGGTACTCCTTTAAAAGACATTATTGCTGGTGGCCAAGTAACTGTTTTAGATGTTTCTCCATACGCAACTATGTCCTCTGGTTGGGAAATTAAAGCTTTAGTTGTTGGTTTAATTGCAAGAACACTTTTTAACCAAAGAATGTTAGCAAGAAAAACTGAAGAATTTAAATCAGTAGATGCAGCGATGCATTACTTTTCTAAAGAGGTTGAGCAAAAGATGCAAGAGCCTTTAGTCTGGTTAGCAATTGATGAAGCGCATGAACTTCTTCCTCATGAAGGAAAAACTGCAGCATCAGATGCATTAATTACTATTTTAAGAGAAGGTCGTCAACCAGGAATTTCATTAATACTTGCAACGCAGCAACCTGCAAAAATTCATACTGATGTTATGACTCAATCTGATACTGTTATCGCGCATCGGTTAACAGCAAGAATGGATGTTGAAGCTTTAGGAATGTTAACTCAAAGTTATATGCGACAAGGCCTAGAACGAGAAGTTGATGCCTTGCCAAGAGTTAAGGGTGCTGCAGTTATTTTTGATGATGCAAATGAAAGAATTTTCCCAGTACAAATGCGTCCTCGGTTTACCTGGCACGGTGGTGGATCACCAACTGCACTTACAGAAAAGAAAGAATATTTTGGCAAGGGACTAAAGAAATTAAAGGATTTGTAATCATAATTCTATCTGTTACAAAAATGAGCCCAACGTTTAACTCCCAAGGTCATGCTCATCCCAAGGGTCTTGCAACGTTGGGTGTCTTGAATAAATTAAGTTGCCTTTAAAAACATTTTCCTCTTAAATGCCTTAATTGATTTTGAAGAATAATTTTTATGTTTTAGTGTCTTCGATCTTTTTTTATCTTGATTTTATTTTGATTTTATTTTTAGAAGTTATGTTCTGTCTAATTAACACAAATATTGCTGCTCCTGCTATCGATATTAACACATCAAAGAAACCATCCCAAATAAAAAAATCTAATAAGTGGGGTGGATTGTATATGAACAGCTCTTGTAATGATTCGGCAACTTCCCATAATAAACTTAGGACCAATGTTCCAAACATTGCTAATGTTCTATAATGTCTATATCTTGTTTTTTCACTAATCCAAAAAAAACTTGCTGCCATCGCTACCCCCGCGATTAAATGGCTCAATACGTCAACATCTGGAGCAAGTTTATACAAATTATATATTCTCAGATTAACTTCAATAAATAATGTAACTACCCAAAATAATAGTGCAGTTGCAAGAAGGGACTGTTCCCGATAAGAACGGATTATTTTCATAACTGATTCTTTTGTTAATGGATTTTCTAATTTTTGTTTCATTGTTAAACTTTTATCTGGCCCTACATTTTTTCCAATCGAGCAATTCTCTCTTCAATTGGTGGGTGAGTACTAAATAGTTTTTTCATAAATGATTTCTTACTTTTACGAAACGGTGTGGATATAAATAAATGTGCCGTTGCCTTGTTTGCATGATCTACCAATGGGTCTGGATCTGCTTTTATTTTTCTTAATGCGTCAGCTAATCCTTTTGGATGTCTGCTTAATAATGCTCCAGAAGCATCTGCAAGATATTCTCTCTTTCTAGAAATTGCAAGTTTAATCGCTTCTCCAATTAAAGGTGATAATATCGCTAAAATTAATCCTACAATAATTAATACAAAGGTCATTTGGTTATTTTCTTTGTTTCTACTTCCGCCTCTGCCCCATAAGAAACTTCTTAGAAGAAAATCTGAAAGTAATACTGTGAGACCTACCATTACTGCTGCTAACATCATTACCCTAATATCAAAATTTTTAATGTGAGAAATCTCATGGGCAATAACTCCTTCGAGTTCCATTCTGTTTAATTTATCTAATAATCCGGTTGTTACTGTAACTGCAGAATGTTCTGGGTCTCTACCTGTAGCAAAAGCATTTAGTGCGGTATCCTTAATTACATAAACTTTTGGTGGTTTTGATAATCCTGCAGCAATAGATAACCCTTCAACTGTATTAATCAAGTGGGCATATTCTGGTTTCTTTGCTTCCTTTGCTTTTGTCATAGTTAAGATCGCACTAGCCCCACCATAATAACTAATCAAGAAATATATTGTTCCTATTATTAATGCTAAAATAACACCAAAGTAAAGGTTTCCATAAAAGAGTCCAATCATTAATCCTAGAAAAATAACAAATACTAAGAAAAAGAATATTAATAGGTAAGATCTTCTTTTGTTAGACGCAATCTCTTCATATATTCCCATTCTACCTTGCTTATATTAATTTAAAAATAAGAAAAAAAATTAAAATTCCACTTTAACATTTTTCTTTTCTTTTTCTTCAGTTCCAAAAAAATCTTCGTGCTTGAATCCAAACATTTTTGCAAACAAATTCTTTGGGAAAACTTGTAATGCCTCGTTATAAGCCATTACACTATCATTATAGAACTGCCTTGAATAAGAAATCTTTGATTCTGTTCCAGATAATTCTTCCTGTAACATCATAAAGTTTTCATTTGCTTTAAGGTCTGGATAGCTTTCAGCGACTGCAAAAATAGATTTTAATGCATCTGTAATTTGATTGGATGCCTTTGCCTTCTTCTCCTTTGAGCCAGACATTAAAGAAGTTCTAGCTTTAGTAACTTCTTCTAAAACAGACTTCTCATGTTTCATATACCCTTTAACTGTACTGATTAAGTTTGGGATTAAATCATACCTTCTTTTTAATTGTACATCAATTTGTGCCCAAGCATTCTTTACTCTAATTCTTAATCGAATTAAACTATTGTAAATGTATGCTATAAACAAAACTACTGCAATTATTACAATTATTAACCATGTTGCGACCATTTTTATACCCTCCACGGATTTAATATTACTATCCTGACTAAAATGTTAACCTATTTTAAAAATCTTGTTGTTTTCACATAACGTAAAGTATATAAACTCAAAAAAAATAACTACCCCTATCATTCAAAAAAAGAGGTAATCAAAATTTGGTATTAGAACATATTTTCCCTGAAGACTGGTTAGAAAAGAAAGGTAGATATGCATTCATTCTTGGAATAATTTATTCTGTTATTGGGATTCTAATTGCTTCAATTTTATTCCCTGGTGACCCAGCATTAGTTGCTGTTGCCTTTACTTCATTATTATTACTCCCAGAACTTTACAAGATATTTTCTATTGAAGAGCGTCAAGAATCTATGGAACAAGGCGTTTCTCTTCGTGCATTGTGGAAAGACGATGTTCAAATAGTTAGAATTTACATCTTTTTGTTTCTTGGAATTTTGTTGGTATATTCTATTGGAACTATGGTTATGCCACAAATGCAAACTAATAATCTTTTTAGAGAACAATTAGAAATCAGGTTTGGTCAAGGTTTTTCTGGACAAGCTGTTGGGACTTTATTCTCTGGTGATTTGTTTTTTGATTTACTTGGTAACAATTTTTTAGTACTTATTGCCTGTTTTATTATGGCCTTGCTTACTGGGGATGGTGCAATCTTCCTGATAACTTGGAATGCTTCGGTTTGGGGCACGATCTTTGGCTTAACCGCTAAGTATGCAGCACAATTCTCTGGTCAAAATCACTTTTACTTGTTTGGACTAATCATGTTGATGGTTTTCCCACACATGATGATAGAAGCGATATCTTATTTTCTCGCCGCAATTTCGGGTTCGGTGATATCAAAAGACGTATTGCTAGAAAATTTTGCTTCAGACCGTTTCTTTGAAGTTTTCGGGTTCAATCTTTACTTGTTATTATTCGCATTAATTTTCTTAGTTCTTGGTGCGTTGGTAGAGACGTTTGTTTTACAACACGCTACGTTGTATCAAGAAATTATCCGTTGGAGTTTTATTGGTTTGGCCGGATAGGCTTATTTAATTAATTCTTAATTTAAATTATTTTTTAACCATGTGGTTTACATGTTTCGTAGAAATCGCATTGCCCTGTTCTCCATTTACATAATGGGGTAATTGTTCGAGTATAATCACTTTTATTCTCAGTAATTGAAGTGTGTGCATGAATTAGTTCGATTTCTCTTTCTGCATTCTTAACTAATTCTTCATCTACCTTCATCATTTTTAGTTTATTGCGTAAAAAATGTATCCCTACTTTTTCAGGAATTTTTCCATGTTTCTCTTGATACATTAAAGAGTATATCCCTAGCTGTAACATTATGCTCTCTTTAATATCAAACCTAGCATTTGTTTTATAATCTACAATGTGCACTTCATCTCCATAATAATGAATTGCATCAATAAATCCACGAACAGAATGTTTTTCCGACCTATATTCTTGTTCCCTTACTGGTGTGAGGTGTACAAACACGTCTTGTACAGAAAGACTTTTTTCTTTGATTGTTGCAGAAAAGACAGTTATGAATTGGTTAGTCCAATTCATTAACATCATCATTGTTTCTTCAAAATAAAATTTTTCTTGATCTGCAGTTAATTTTAGTTCGTTTAGTCTATCTCCATATTGTTTCCATTGATGTACTAATAATTGCTGAATTGCTCCACGAAAAGTCGCTTCATAATTTTGTTCATTGGTTTTTGATAAATCTATATCATAAAAATCTTCTAAAACAGAATGAGCAATATTCCCCCTTACCAAATGAATGCTTGGTGAGGTTGGTAATTTTTCTAAATATTGGAAATAATATTTTCGTTTACACTGCTTAAATGTATTGATTGATGATGGTGATTCAACTCTTTTTCCCATATAACCTTAACTAAAGTTTATCGTTCAAATAGGTGTCATTATGTACCTATTCTGTAAGCTTAATATCACCAAATGAAGAACTGATAAACCTTAAACCTCCTTATTACTCTTAAAATTTAAACTGAAGAACTCATTTATATGTCTTTCCTAGGGTTGACCAGTGGTAATATGTAAAATATATCCCGTTTGTCTTAAGAATCAATCAAATTTAATAGAATTAAAGAATTATTTTTTAACTTCCTTTTTCTGAACTTTTTTCTTTGCAACTTTTCTTGCAGCTTTCTTCTCTGCTTTTTCTTTTGCTCCAAATAATTCAGCACTAACTATTCCTTTCTCATCTTTGGTTACGTTAACCTTAACATGATGAGGTGGGTTTTTAATACCATGTTGCCAAAGTTTCTCGTTAAGTGCTGTACCTAACTTAACATCTTCAGACTTCATGTGTTTAACTAAGAATTCTCTTAATGCTGTAACCGCTTTATTAGTTTTCTTCCATCGAGGAACTTTTCTAAACTCTTTTCTTAACGGAATGTTATAAGTTCGTTCAATTATTTTAGCAGTTTCTTTTTTAGCCATTTTAATTATGCTTTAGTATTTCCTCGACGCCAAGACCTTTTAACTTCTGTGTGTCTTGAAGGATGTACTTTTTTGCCCTTACCATAAATTTTGAATACTGTCCAAAATGGTGCCCACTTAGTCTGTTTGTTAAGTTTGATTAACCTTTTCTTTTTGGACGGATGTTTATTTGTTGCCATTTTATTCAGTTTTTTCTTTTCTTGCTTCTTTTGCAATTTGCACTGCAATTTTGTTTAATAATGAATCTCCTTTTGGGGTTAGAACTCGGCCTTTATGGGCTCCTTTTTCAACTTGTTTGATTAACTCAGATTTTTCAAGTTGTTGTAATACATTTCTAATGATTGCGCCTGATGCTGGGTAGAATTTCTCTGGTTTATGTCCTCTATTTTTCTTTCCACCATACTTTGTTCTTAATTTTTGTGTTCCTACTGGACCTAACTTAGCTACGCTTCTTAAAATAGCTGCGGATCTGTAGTACCACCATTCGTTATTATCTGGTAATCTTTGATTATGATGTCCTGTCTTAACGAACTTGCTCCACTCAGTTGGTTCAACCAACTTTTGCTTTTTTAACTCTTCTGCAGCCTTGTTTATTAGCTCATTAGGGTTAACCATAAGTATCTGTACCATATAGGCTCTGAGATTATGGGTTATTTATAAAGGTTTCTGAAATCAATCCAAATAATCCCTAACCTCCTGCAAAAACAAGGTTTTTTTCGACTATTTTCTTAATTTAATATTTTTTAATTATGAGTTTGTAGTGGGGAAACTTTTAAATACCTCAATAATTTATTGTGTACTAATCATATTTGCTGATTAAAAACGAGGTGTGTTATAATGAAAAAAGGTTTACTGTTACTGTTCTTAATTTTAGGGGTACTCATGGCTGTGTCCGTTAGTGCAAGCCCATTAGATATGATCTCTGATGGAATTAACTTTGTTTTTAGTGCCATTGGTGGCGCTGCATTTTTGGGTGCAGTCGAATTCGCAGGTTTGCTAAAAATTCTTTATGGTGCATTCTTGTTTGTAATCTTGTATGCAGCTTCAGAGTTGATTCGAGATTACCTTAAACAAGGGCCAGCTGTTGCTGTTGCGCTTATTCTTGCAATATTAATTGCTTTAGTAACTCCAACCAGTTTACTTTTAACTCTAATAACCACTTATGCGGTTTTAGTTATGGGTGTTTTGTTTGGTGGAGTTGTTGGTGGTATAGCCTGGTTTGGTTTTGCTACTAGGACTAAAACTGCAGGACTATTTATTGCAAAACTTATTTCAATTTTTTTAGGTTTCTGGATTGTTGCACAATTTACTACTAGTGTTCTTAATATGGGTGGTACTTTTGTTCAAGATG
>Ga0233431_1001442_pt1 | contig 41298 bp, 40 predicted proteins | sample SI_118_April2016_FD_179867 | JGI IMG/M metagenome (GOLD analysis project Ga0233431, IMG submission 179867) | Seawater microbial communities from Saanich Inlet, British Columbia, Canada - SI_118_April2016_200_MG | ecosystem: Environmental > Aquatic > Marine > Inlet | place: Canada: British... | reverse complement strand
TTTCTTATGTTGTTTTAATAAAGATATTTTCTCTTCGTCTGTCAAATAAAATTTCATACATATAATTTACTCTTTATAGAAAGTTTTTGAAAAGTTATTTTTTAGATTTCATTCGAGAGAGGTATAAATGAAATAATTAGAAATTTTGCTAGAGAAATAAGACAAAAATATAATTTGTATTGCATAGGAAATGGAGGCAGAATGCCTCATGATGTGGAAGAAATTGTAGTAAATTTTAATTATCATCGAACGGTCAATATAGAACAGGCTAGAGAATTAGAAGTTCTGGCAACTGAAGAATTTGTCAGTTGTATAAATGCACATGAGAAAATCAGACCTTTTTTAAGAGAATATCCTTTTACATATGAGAGATCTAAAGTAACTATATCGTTTTATGATGAAAATTTTAGAACATGTGCTGATGGTAGTGTTGTTTTAGTTTTTCAGGTTAAAGGTAATCTTTATTTTTTTTCAGAAGATTCTCAAACAAAAAAATTAGAAACTCTCTTGGAAGAACCATATGAAAAATCTCTAGAAATAGTAAGAAATAAAAACAATACAATTCCTTAGATCTTATAAAAAACACAATGTTGACAAGACTGATTTTTTATAAAAGTTTTATCAGTCTTTCAAATCTTTACTTACTATACAAAAACCATTCTCATAAATAGGTCCGGTCTTTCCTATTTCTAAAGAGCCGTTGATAAATTTTTGATAAACTTTAATACCTTCAGTAGAGGATTGTACAGAGTAAAAACAGTTGCTTACCCATTCAGATCCTTTGATTGTTCCAGCTTCTTTATTACATTGGAATCGAGAAGTTATTTTTTTTTGCCAATGAGAAGCGTCTCCAAAAAGCAAAATCGGAGTAATTGGGCATGATCCCGTTTTTCTTCTAACTTCTTCTAAAGTATATTCAAAATCCATTCCAATTCCACCTGGTAAAAATAAAGGGAAATCTAGATGAAATTCAGCTTGTCTTTCAACAAGTTTATCTAAACGATAGGTCATTTTAGCTTCGATATGAGAATTTTGTCTTTGTTCATTTATTATTTGATTGTCTTTTTGTTTAAAATCTACAATATTCGCACATGATAAAATGTTTACTTTCTGAGCTACTCTATTGCCGACTTCCATAGCACCGGGTCCTCCTCCTGTCATTAAAGCTAAAGGAATATCTTTAGTAAGAAGAGGGTGTTTAGAGTTTGTTTTTAGTAATTGCACTCCTTTGAGCAGAGCTATAAGCTCATTTTCGAAATTACCTTCAATTAAATTAGATCCATATACTCCAAAAAAGGAAGCCTTTTTAAAGGTTTCTACTAAATCCAAAGGTACAAACATTCCTGTGTCTTTGTTTGGTTTCATTGTATATTGAAGTATTTTATTGGTTGTTTTGTCTACCCAATAAACAGGAAGAGCAAATTTTGCAAGATCTGCTAAAAAGGCTCTATCTTCATGAGAGAAAAATTCTTGGTGTGATCTAGAAGGAAGTTGAAAATATATTCTTTTTAAACATCTTTGTATTCGTGAAGAGAGAAGCATTTTTTTTAATAAAGGAGTTGGAAAATGGCGACATAGCAATATTCCTTGAGATGTTATTAATTCTTGTTCTATTGCCTTTAAAAAAGGATATGAAGGTTGTTCTTGTATGTATTTTTCTATTAAAAGATTTTGTCTTGATGGTTGTTCAAAGCCCGGTAGTTCTTGTTTTTTAGGATTTCTGGAGATCCAGTCAGAAGAAGAAAGATTATCTAATTGATGCCCTTTTACAACAAAAACAGCTGCTAAATGATCATCGGGGGCTGGTGCTGTTTTAAAAGCTTTAAATAGAGATATAGGATGGTCTAATCTTTCTTGTAGCTGATCTCTGTCAGAAAAAAACACATATTCACGATGAGACTCAAGTGTATAAAATTCTAAGGGAATCTCAGTTATCGGAATATCTGAATTTCCATATAACTCGTAAATATCACCTGAAGCTTGAGTGTCCGGTTGTAATACAGAAGCACTTGTGTGATGGTATCCTAGGGGCAGTAAATCTTCTTTTATTTTTGCAAAGACAGTCCTTATATGTAAAGGAGCTGTTTTTACAAGTAAAATATTATTTTCTTGTGCTGTTGGAATATTATTTTCTATTTTCTGATGTAGTTTAATTAGACCTCTAGTGTGAAAATAGGAGTGCTTTAAAGCTTCTCCTATAGTAGGAAGTAAGCTTTCAATTGTTTTATGATAAGATATCGTTTTTTTTTTAATTGGTAAGACAGCAACAGTATATCCGTCAATTTTTTTTAATATAAAATCTTCTCTTCCTTTTTCAAATCCAAAAGAAAGAAGAGGGTTTCCTTGCATGTCACATCTTCCGAACATTCTTTTTAAATATTCTGGTTCTCTTACTTTTCTAGATTCATCAGCAGCAAAAAGTTTACCTACATGAGTATTTTCTTTAAGATAGGGGATCATTTTTTCTCCAACAGGACCTATGGCATCAAAACGTATCCTTAAATTAGCCTCGTTTAGATCTTTTGATAGGTCAAGCTCTTCTGTATAAGAATTGATTCCTAATTGGGCTAAAGTGCTTTTTAAATTGAAATGGACGTTTTCTTTATCTATATGAAAACCAACAAAAACATCGGAAATATTAGTTATTAAAACTTCAGCTATGTAAGTAGTTTTATCAATTTTTTTTATTTTAGTGATCTTTCCGTCAGGAGATACTAAATCGTAATGTGAAAAAATTAAATAACTTTCCATAAATTTTTTGTTTTTTTTAGGGTTAGAGAAATCATTTTTTTATAAAATGGCAGTATGTCAGAATTTTAATTTTTTGAGTATTTATAAACAGTTAATTTTTTATTTGCTGTCAAAAATATTTGAGAGCTTCCAGGGAAGGGGGGTAATTTACATTCTTAAAAATTTTTTTATAAAAAATTACATGTTGTAAAAATCTGAAATTTTCTATAATACACAGGACTTAAAAATCTATTCTATCAAATAGAAGAAGGAGCTGAAATGGCTGATTTCGATAAGTCGAAAAGCCTAAATAAGAGAGAGTTTAAAGGACTTAGAGCTTATTTATATCCCATCTATAAAAGCGAAATAGCTAAATTTCTTCCTATAATGCTTATCTTTTTTTTTATTTCTATTAATTATCATTTTTTACGTATAGCGAAAGATTCTTTGATTATTACAGCCCCAAAGTCTGGAGCTGAAGTGTTACCTTTTTTAAAAGTTTGGGTTATGTTGCCGTCAGCTTTTATAGAAGCTTACATTTACACAAGATTGTTAAAGTTTTTTTCTAAAGAAACAACTTTTTATATTATTATCGGGTTTATTTTAACTTTTTTGCTTTGTTTTGTTCTTTTTATTTATCCACATAAAGAACAACTCTATTTAGATAGTTTTGCAGATTATTTGCAAACAATCCTGCCAGCTGGGTTTAAAGGTTTAATTGCGATTTTGCGTTATTGGATGTTTACTCTTTTTTATGTTATAGCAGAGTCTTGGAGCTTTATGGTATTGACAGTTCTTTTATGGGGATTTGCCAATGATACTATTACTGTTAATGAAGCTAAACGCTTTTATCCGTTATTTGGAATAGGAATTAATTTTGCAGGTGTTTTAGTAGGAAAATTTGCTTCTGTAATAGCATCTTCTACTTCAAGTAAACTTTCTTCTTTAACAGTTTTTCTAGGAGGAAAAACTGCTTGGGATGAAACTTTTAATGTTTTTGTTGTGATTATTTTAGGTTGTGGCGTTCTTTCATTAATTTTGTATCGATGGGTGGTAGCCTATATTCTACCTAAAGATTCTGTTTTTATGAAAAGATCTGATTTAAAAGAGAAAAAGCCTAAATTGTCTATTTTTGAAAATATTAGATATGTAGCAAAATCCAAGTATTTGATTTGTATAACAATAATTGTTCTTGCTTATAATATTTTAATCAATTTTACAGAGGTCCTTTGGAAAGGGCAGTTAAAGGCTTTATATCCAGACCCTCAACATTATGTAGCTTATTTTAGTCAGGTGATTTTTTTTATAGGAATTGTAGCTACATTAGGCTCTATATTTATTTCCGGTAATTTGATTCGTAAGTTTGGTTGGAGATTAACTGCTTTAGCAACTCCGATAGTATTTGTAGTAACAGGTCTCTTTTTCTTTTATTTTGTTTTTGCGCAAAACTGGTCTACAGGAACTGCTTTATTTTTAGGAATGACACCTCTTGCGCTTGCTGTCTTTTTTGGTTCTATTCAGGATGTGTTATCAAGATCGGCAAAATATACTGTTTACGATAGCACTAAAGAAATGGCTTTTATACCTCTTGATGCTGAAAGTAGATTGAAAGGGAAAGCATCTATTGATGGCATAGGTACTAGACTTGGAAAATCAGGAGCCTCTTTTGTCCTCCAAATTCTTCTTATTTTTTTCAATACAGTTTTAGCATGCACCCCAGTAATATTTTTATTTGTAGTGTTAATTGTTCCTGTTTGGGTTGCAGCCATTTTTTCTTTAGATAAGAAATTTCAACGAGTTACAAAAAAACAACCTCAAGAAGCTATACCTTCTATCTAATATAGATTTTATGAATATAGTTCTTTTTCATAGTTATTTATAATCTGTAGTGTTAAATTATATGATAATAAAAACACATCTAAGGTCTTTAAATGATCTTTCTATTATTTCAAGCTTGTCTGCTTTATGAAATAAAGGACCTTTCATTATATAGCTTAATATTTAAATCCAAGGATGAAAATGACAAATTCAGATAAAACAGAAAGTTTAAATGAAAAGAAATTCAAAGGGCTTAGAGCTTATCTGTTTCCTATTTACAGACATGAATTTGCTAAATTTATTCCTATAATGTTTATCTTTTTTTTTATCTCGGTAAATTATGATCTTCTTCGTATAGCAAAAGATTCCTTGATTATTACAGCTCCAAAATCTGGAGCAGAAGTACTGCCTTTTTTAAAAGTTTGGGTAATGCTTCCTTGCGCTTTTTTAGAAGTATATATCTTTACTAAGTTGTTAAAACATTTTTCTAAAGAAATAACTTTTTATATTATTATCGGATTTATTTTAACTTTTCTACTGTGTTTTGTTCTTTTTATTTACCCTCATAAAGAGCAGCTTTATTTAGATGGTTTGGCAGATCATTTACAAGCGATTCTTCCTCCGGGATACAAAGGAATGATAGCTATTATTCGTTATTGGATGTTCACTCTTTTTTATGTTGTCGCAGAATCTTGGAGCTTTATGGTGTTGACAGTTCTTTTATGGGGATTTATGAACGATATCATTTCCGTTAGTGAGTCTAAACGCTTTTATCCGTTGTTTGGAGTCGGAATTAATGTGTCTGGTATTTTAGTTGGTAAGTTTGCATCTGTTATTGCTACTTCTACTGGTAAACTTTCTTCTTTAACAGTTTTTCTAGGAGGTAAAACAGCTTGGGATGAAACATTGAATATTTTTATTTTAATTATTTTAGTATGTGGATTACTGGCCTTGGCTTTATGTAAATGGGTTGTTAATTATGCTCTGCCTAAAGATTCTCCTTTTTTACAGAAATCTATGTCGTTAGAAAAGAAAAGCAAATTATCTCTTTACGATAATATTAGGCATGTAATGAAGTCTAAATATTTAATTAGTATAGCTGTTGTTGTTTTAGCTTATAATGTCTTAATCAATTTTACAGAAGTTGTTTGGAAGTCTCAGCTAAAAGCTCTATATCCTGAACCGCAACAGTATGTTGCTTATTTTAGCAAGGTAGTGTTTTTTATAGGTATTGTATCTACTTTAGGAGCTATGTTTGTGTCAGGACATTTGATTCGCAGGTTTGGATGGAAATTTTCGGCTTTGGTTACTCCTGTTGTATTCATTGTTACCGGATTTTTCTTCTTTTATTTTGTTTTTGCTCAAAATTGGTCAACAGAAACAACTTTATTTTTAGGAATGACACCTCTTGCTCTTGCTGTATTTTTTGGTTCTATTCAAGATGTTTTATCAAGATCGGCAAAATATACTATTTATGACAGTACTAAAGAAATGGCTTTTATACCTCTTGATTCTGAAAGTAAATTGAAAGGAAAAGCTGCTATTGATGGTATTGGCACTAGACTTGGAAAATCAGGAGCTGCTGTTGTTCTGCAGTGTTTGCTTATCTTTTTCAATACAGTTTTAGGGTGCGCTCCAATAATATTTTTATTTATTGTTTCTATCCTTCCTGTATGGGTAATAGCTATTTTCTCTCTAGACAAGAAATTTCAAAAGGCTACTGCAGAACAACCTCAAGAAACTATTTCTTCTACGTAGACGCATAGATAGTGTAATTATACAGTAACAGGAAAATCTTTGTAGATTTTGGAAGCCATGGGGCCTCTACTGCTTTGATATTTACCGTTGTATAACACTATTTCACCTTGCACTTTCCAAAAAGTTACTTGACCGATCAACATGCCTGGATATATTTTGACAGGTTGTACGGCATGCATTTGTAAAGTCCATTGGTTGATAGATCCTATATCTATTAAATCAGCGGTAATATGAACGAAAAGTCCAAGTCTTCCAATAGAAGAGCGACCGCGAATAATAGGCACGTATAAGTTGCTTCCCATTACTTCTTCTGTATGCCCCAGGTAAAGAATGTTAGGTTTTAATACATATCCTTCTTCGGGTATATGTATTAAAACTGTTTCATTTTCTTTTTTAGGGTCTAAAACTAAATTTTTATATATCCTAAGAGAAGAACCTAAACGAAAATTATAAGAATTAGGGTTTACTTGGTCTAAAATAAATGGATCTATAACAATGTTTTTAGAAATAACCTGTTTGGTGATCTCGTCTCCGCTAAGAATCATAAGTATTTTCCTTTGTATTTGTTTAAATTCATTATGAATTTCGCTACAGTGAGGTATTGAATATTTCGCATATTTTCCCTTATATAGGTTTTCGGTTTTCCCTTCCATGACCCAGAAAGACACCTGTCCTATTTTCATATGAGGATATACTACAAGAGGTTGAACTACTTTCAATTCAAGAGTCCAGCAATGCTTAGCTCCTATATGTCCTAGATCTGCTGTTATTTGTAAAAATAAACCTAATCTTCCAACGGAAGATCGTCCTATGAGACTTGTTACATAATAATCACTACCCATTTCTTCAACAGTACTTCCTAGATATAAATGACCAGGTTTTAAAATATATCCGGAAGAAGGGATTTTAATTTTTTTATAATGAGAAAAAGCATGCGGATCTATAACATCATCACAAATTTCTAGAAGATCTTCATGCAACCTGTAGTTATAGCTATTTGGATTGATTAAATCGTCTAGAAACGGATTGATATGTATGCGATTTAGCTTTACTTGTTTTTTTATTTCTGGCCCTGTTAAAATCATTTCATTACTCTTGTAATTAAAAATTTCACTTTCTCTTTAAACTCATCTAAAGTTCCATTATTTTCTATATGTGCATCAATTAATTTTGGGGATAATCCTTGTTCTGTAGGGTGGTGAGAGGATCCTAATGAAAGATCGTTCCTGTTTTTTCTTCTTTGCAATGTTACTGTAGGGGGGGCAGAAATATTAACGAGAAAAAAATCTTCTTTTTTCACAAATGATATATCTTTTGGTCTAACATCCATGCAAATAATAAGGTCTATGTCTGATGTGATATTGTTTAAGCTTTTTGAAAAGTGTTCTTGAAGTACATTAGGGTTAATTTTTCGCATGTGAGAACCTAAAAAGTTTAACAATTCTCCATCTTGAGTTGAAAAATCTTTTTCTTTACCACAAATTTTGTAAATAGCTTGTTGTGCTAAGTAAAGAGGATCTGCTAACCTAATATATTTAATTTTCAAATGAGAAAATTGAGTTTTTATTATTTTGACACAGGTATCTTTTCCAACACCTGTAGTTCCTAGAAGAGCGATCTTTTTCATGATATTTCCTTATAACATGATTCTTTCATCTAATTTTTTATGGATGAAGTCACTAATTTTTTCTTCTTCCATCGATAAGAATTTGTAGTTTTTTACTACAACATTGCCGTTTATTATTACTGTATGAGGTTTTATGTCTGGAGCATTGTAAAGAATAGCGGAATTAAACCTTTTGTGGTTTTTTGGAACGAAAGCATGGTGATTGAGATCCCAAAGTAAAAGGTCTGCTTTTTCACCTTCTTCGATCATTCCGGTTTGTTTTGATCCTATGATTTTATGTCCGTTCTTTGTTAACCACTGAAAAATTGTAGATGTAGGTAGCATTTGAGGGTTTTCGTAATATGCAGAGTGAAGCAAAGAGGCAAAATAAGCTTCATTTAATATATTATTTGTATTGTTATTACTACAAGCATCACTCCCTAGACCAATAGTAATATTATTATTAATCCAGTCTTTTATAGGGGCTATTCCTACTCCTGTTTTGGCATTGCTGACAGGACAATGAATAATAGATGTGTTTCTTTTTGCTATAAGGGAGGTTTCTTCTTCATCGATATTGACAGCATGAATTAGATTCCAATGTGAGTTTAACACACCTAAAGATTCTAAGAATCGAACAGGAGTTAGCTTATAAGATTTTAAAGATGATTTTACTGATTGAATTCCTTCGCTAATATGAATGTTTACTTTCGTTTTATATTTTAAAGCTAAATCATTCAACATAAGTAAAAGCTTATCAGAGGCTGTAGAAGCAGATGCTGCTCCTACATGAATAGCTATATTTTCATTTTGCTCTTTATATGCTAAATCAAATTTTGTTGTTATTTCTTCATAGGTAGATAGAGAAGGCGCATTGCCACCTTCTTTCCATCTGTCATTAAAAAAACAAGTGATAGCTCCTTTTAGTCCTAATGCTTTATATGCTTTGATTACAGGAAAAGGATGAGACGCAACAGAATAAACAGAGGTAGCTCCTGCTTTGATAGCATCTATTAAAACAAACAAAGCTTGAAAATAACGGATCTCATCAGTTTTTTTATAGTCTTGATGCATTTGGTTAAGTAAATTTGTTATAGAAAGAAGATCTAGTCTTCTTCTATCCAATAATTGGTTAGGGTGAAGATGGGAATTAACAAATCCTGGAGTAACGTAGAAATTAATTTTATCAAATGTGGAAATTGATTCTTCTATGATATCAATGCTTTTGATAAGATCGTTTTCGATCGTGATATTAACTTTGCAATAACCTTTATTCTCTTTGTAAATAACAACATTTTTAATAAGCATAAATATCTCAAAATATAAAACCTTAAGGTTATAAAAAAACAACAAATATTTATCAATAAAAATGTGATTTATGGAAATAGAATAAAATAGAATCTTGTTTTATATATAATTATAAAAGAAATCTTGATGATAAATTTTTTTATTATTAAAGTTTCTTCTTTTAGGAGATGAAAATGAAAAATCTAAGAAGTGTAGCTATTCATGATGGAACTTTTCATGCTGATGAGGTGTGTGCATGCGCTTTACTTTTACTATTTGATCTTATTGATTATGACAAAATTTTTAGAACAAGAGATGTATCTATAGTTGAAAGTTGCGAATATGTTTGTGATTTAGGAGGGATCTATGATCCTGAGAGAAAAAGATTTGATCATCATCAAGCAAATTATTTAGGTCTATTAAGTAGTGCTGGTATGATTTTGCTTTATTTGAAAACAGCAAATATTATTGATTCAAAGTTTTATGATTTTATTAATAGCAGCATTATTCTAGGGGTGGATGCTCATGATATTGGGAATGTGAGAATCGAAAAAGGGATTTGTACTTTTTCCCAAGTAATTTCTAATTTTCATCCAATAAATTATAATTCTAGTATAGAAGAAATAAATGAATGTTTTTATAAAGCTTTAGATTTTACATTAGCTCACTTCAAGAGATTAAAGAAAAGATTCTACTATGTTGATGGATGTAAAGAAAAAGTTAAAGAAGTGATGAAAAAGGGTAAATATAGTTTAATTTTCGATGAGTCGTTGCCTTGGCTGGAGTGTTTTTTCGAGTTGGGAGGTATTTCTCATCCAGCTCTTTTTGTTGTTATGCCAGCTAGAGAGCATTGGAAATTAAGAGGAATCCCACCGTCATTAGAAGATCGTATGAATATTAGGCAACCCCTTCCTCGTAAATGGGCAGGTCTTTATGGCAATGAGCTTAAAGACGTAAGTGGTATAGATGGCGCTGTTTTTTGTCATAAGGGGAGGTTCATTTCTATTTGGGAGACTAAAGAAGATGCTTTAGAAGCATTGAATAAAGTGTTGAAATTATCAGGAGTAAATAATGGAAGATAGAGAAGAAACAATTTTTGATAAAATAATAAATGGAAAGGCTCCGGCAGAAAAAGTTTATGAGAGTGAAAGGGTTTTAGCTATTAAAGATATATTTCCTAAAGCTCCTGTTCATTTGTTAATTATGCCTAAAAAACATATTCCAAATATTCATTCAGTAAAAGAAGAAGATTTTCCTATTATATGTGAAATAATTACTGTTGCCCAAAAATTAGCGAAACAGTTTGGTATTCAAGATTGCTATAGGATTTTGGCTAATAATGAATTGCCATCAGGAGAAACTATTTACCATTTGCATTTTCATTTATTGGGAGGAGTTCCTTTAACTTCAATAAAAGATTAATTAATAAGTTTTTTTAATATTTCAGTAAATAGAGTGTGTCTGGTAGTTTCTGAATTTCTCAAAAGAGATTGGATAGAAGCTGGCATGTAGGCGAAAAATGGCATGTCAACCCCATATTCGATATGAATAGCCGATAATATTACTGTTCCTTTTTCAAAGTTGCATTTAATGATAGCTGCTGGATTATCTTTTAAATCTTGATATTTTGCTAAAACAGATATGTTTTTATCTATAGTTGGAAAGTAGCATCCTCCATTATGATATATATAAGTATTCGTATTTAGATTTTCTGTGTTTATACTGACAAGAGAAGCTCTGGCTGTTTTATGATTTTGATAACAAAAAGAGTTCGGTCCATAAGCTGGTCCTATGGTTTTATATGGATAAAAAGATAATTCTCTTTTTTCTAATACTTCCAATGAATGACTTTTATCAAATTCGACATAAGAAGATGCGTAATATGCTCCGGCGCAAATACCTAAATAACTCTTTCCTTTAGCTACAAATTCTTTGATTTTATTATTTCTATTTCCTTGCAGCTTTTTATGATAAAAAACATCTCTTCCACCCGGCATAACAAACAGATCGATGTTTTCGTCCCAATTTTCTTTGTCTATGTCGGATGCTAGTATTAATTTTGAGGAAAGTGAAAATGTTAAAAAACAATGTTGTAGATTATAAACACTTTCTGAAGAGACTCCTTGATCTGCATAAATTAAAATTTTCATATTTTTTATTAAAAAATTAAAAATTTTAGCTGTGAATTATTGACCCTAAAACTTTAGATTAGGTACAAGTAAGTCATGCGTTATTTTTTATTAAGTGCTTTAATTTTTTTTATCCCTGCTTTTTTTTATGGGAATGAATCTTATATAAGAAAGATTCAATCTCATATGATCTTATGTGATTATATGTCTGCTATTGAAGAATGTAAAGAGGCATTAATAAAAAATCCTGATAATAAACAGATTAATGCTTTATATGTTAAGGCTTTAGCTTTTAATGAGGAAGAGAGAAAAGCTATAGATCATCTTGAAAATTTTTTAGAAAAATATAAGTTAGATAATTTTTCTAAAAATTTAATAGAAGACGTTTCTTGGAGAGTTTTGCTTAAAGGAATATCTTCTGATCACAATTTTATTAAATTTATCAGTTTGATTGGTGTAGGGATAACTAATGATGCTAGAGCTGTAGATGTTTTAATTTCTATGTTAAGAGATTCTAATGCGGTATTAAGAAGTATAGCTGTTCAGTTTGCATGTAATTATAGAGATTATCCATTGAAAAAAGAAATTATGAGGTTGTTTAAAGAAGAAAGGGTATGGTTTGTAAAACTAGAAATTATTAAAGCTATTGGTTTGTTGAAAATAGAAGAAGCTAAAGAACAGTTACAAAAAATTATACAGAATAATCATGCAACTTTTGAAGAAAAAGAGATAGCTATAGATTCTTTGGTTAAGTTATATGATGATTTGAGTTTAGAAGAATTTAACTCTTTGGTTAAAAGTCCTTGTTCCGGTCTTAGAGAACTAGCTTGTTTTGTTGCAGGGTATTTAAAAAAAGAAGAAATGAAAGAAGGTGTAAAAAAGCTTCTTTCAGATCCTATCGAAGATGTTAAGGTTGCAGCTTTAAAAGTTTTTGGAACTTATTTTTATAAAACTTTTTCTTTAGAAGACAATGTATCTTTACTGGAGATGTCTTTATCAGATAATAACCCTAAAGTTTCTATAGTAGCTGCATGGGCTTGTTATAAAATAGACACCTCTTTAGCAAAGAGCTATTTTGATAATTTTTTTAAAAGTGAAAGTTTGAAAATACAAAGAATGGCTGCAGTGTCGTTGGCATCTACTGGTAAAAAAGGAGTTGTATTATCCAAACATCTCTTAGATAGCGCTATTGATCCTTATGTCAGAATTAATCTTGCATTAGGATTATTGGGGCAAAAAGAAAATGTAAATGAAAGCTGCCGTGTAATTGAAGAATTTTTGGATGTAAAAAAAGAGTTATGTATGTGGCAGGAAAAACCTTTTAGAGGTATTTTTCCGAGCAAAGTTATTCATTTAGAAAATATTCCTAATTATCCTACTTTGGTAGATGAACATACACAGCTTAACCTATTATCGATATTAACTATGAATGGTAATAAGTCTGCAAAAAAAAACTTAGAAAAGTTTTTAAAGAAAAAAACGTGGGGACTTGCCGGATCTGCTGCAATAGCAATTATACAAGAAGGAGATGAAGAATCTATTAATCTTATTAAACAGATTTTAGAAAATGAGGATAAAGATATAAAGTTGCAGGCAGCTTTGATTTTAGCGATTGTAGGTAAAGAAGACTCGGCTATACCTGTTTTGCAAGAGCTTTATCAAGATGCAAATAGAGATGTGAAACTTAGAATTTTAGAAGCTTTAGGCTATATATCAACACCGCAAAACATAGAGTTTTTAGTTCAAATTTTAAAAGATCCTTTTCAGGTTTTAAGGGTTATTGATGCAACTGCAATTATACAATCATTAAATAGGTGAAAATGGATATTAAAAAAATTCAAATGCTACTCAAGCAAGAAGATACTGATGGTTGGCTTTTTTATGATTTTCAAAAGCAAAACATGCTTGGTTGGAAATTGTTGCAGTTAGATCAAGATTCTCATGTTACTCGAAGAATATTTTATTGGATTCCTAAAGAAGGAACCCCTTGTAGAATAGTTCATGCAATTGAAAAATCGGTATTAGATAAATTGCCTGGAGAAAGGGAAATATATTCTTCCTGGGAGTCTTTAAATCATGTTTTAAAAAGTGTTTTGAAAAATAGTAAAAAAGTAGCAATGGAATATTCGAAAGATTGTTCTATTCCATACGTGTCTAAAGTAGATGGAGGAATAATCGATCTAATTAGAAATAATCAAGTTGAAGTTGTTTCATCTGCCAATATTTTACAATGTTTCACTTCAGTATTAGATGATTCTCAAATTAAATCGCATAAAGAAGCTGCTCATTTTTTAAATAATGTTGTTAAAACAGTTTGGAAGTGGATAGGTGACAATCTTAACAAAGAAATTACCGAATATCATGTACAACAAAAAATTCTTAAAATTTTTGAGGAAAATGATTATATAACTACTTCTTCTCCAATTTGTGCTGTTAATCAAAATTCTGCAGATCCTCATTATGAGATTTGTCAAGCCTCTTCTAAAGTAATAAAAGAAAAAGATTTCTTGTTAATTGATCTATGGGCAAAGAAAAATGTTTTAAGTTCCATATATGCAGATCTTACAAAAGTTGCTACTGTAAAAAGAGTTCCAACAAAAAAAGAAGAAAAAATATTTTCTATTGTTAGAAATGCTCAAAAACAGGGTGTCGAATTTATAAGAAGAAGTTTTAAATCTAATAAGAAGATATATGGATATATGGTCGATAATGTATGTAGGTCTATTATTAAAGAAGAGGGTTTTTTAGAAAATTTCGTACATAGAACGGGACATAATATAGATGAATTTTTGCATGGATTCGGAGCAAATTTTGATGATTTTGAAACTCATGATAATAGAAAGATTCTAAAGAATATGACTTTTGCTATAGAGCCTGCTATTTATTTAGAAAAAGAGTTTGGTATGCGTTTAGAGCATGATATAGTGATTGAAGTAGATGGAAGTGTTAATGTTACAGGAGGGGTACAAGACAATATTTATTTAATCGAATAATTCTTTTGCTAAATCTTCTGTAGACATTTTTTCAATCTGTTTTATTTTTAAGTTTTTTGTACTATTATGAAAAATAAAGTATGTATCATTCATTGAAAAATATCTATATGCAAAACGGTCTAATATAGATGTGTTTTCTAAAATAAAAAGTTTACCTTTGTCGTGCAATTCTATATCGGTTGTGGGATGTTGTACGATCCAAAAGGCATGTGCAGCTAATAATTTAGCTTTCATAGCTTTGGATTCTTGTTTTATAAGAGCTGATTTTATTTTTTGTATATAAGAAGGAATAGAACATCGTCTAGAATCAAGTATTTGCTTTGATTTTAGCATTTGAGTTTTGTATCTTTTTTCCCAAAAAAGAAAGCGAGCTATAGCTGGAAGAACTGTTTTGTAATTATGTTCTGTATGTATATATTTTTTTAAAACATCTATTGATGTTTTTTTTAATATTTTAAGTTCTTGCGATATTTTATTTTCGAACTTGGATAATTTTCTGAAATTATCAGACCAGTCTTTTAATGTAGTATGTATTTCTCCATAAATAGGAATAGCAAAGGTTAGTAAAAAAAGAGCTAGAGGAAGATTTGTGACAGTAAAAAAATTAGTTGCTGTAAATATTACAGCAGCAAAAACACCTATAGCTACTATACTTATAATAGAAGCTATTTTCCATAATTTTGCTTTACAGTTATATTTAGTAAAATTTTTTTCAGGAGAAGTTTGTATAAATCGGTGGTAATGAGATATATTTGTTGTGTACATATTTAATCTTTAAAAATTTTAGTAAATTATTTAAACAAGAGCAGATTTTGTAAATGATTTTTTCTGTTTTCTGATGGAAAAATTTGAATCAGATTAGTAAATAAAATTTTGTTTTAGATTAATATATTTTTGTTGACATTAAAAGGGTGGATGTAGTTTCATAATTACATTAACTAGCAGCAATTTTTTATTAAATTCAAGATGGCAAAAGAAGAAACATTAAAAATAGAAGGAGTGGTTGAAGAACTACTGCCTAACATGACGTTTAGGGTAAAACTGGAAAATGGAATGGTTGTTTTTGCACATTTGTGCGGAAAAATGAGAATGAGAAACATTAGAGTGTACGCAGGAGATAAAGTTTCTATTGAAATATCTCCATATGATTTAAGTAAAGCTAGAATAGTTTATCGACAAAAATAAATTAAAATGTTGATTTTTTTTAATTATAAGAATATTCTTAGGTGCTTTTGATGGAATTGTAATTTCATTAAATGCCCAGATAGCTCAGGGGTAGAGCACTTGCATGGTAAGCAAGCGGTCGTAGGTTCAATTCCTATTCTGGGCAAGCATCAGTCAAAAATTCAAAAATACTGGAGCCTAACGGAGGATCACAAGGATGGCTAAAGAAACATTTCAAAGGACAAAACCTCATGTTAACGTTGGAACTATTGGTCACGTTGACCATGGTAAAACAACTCTAACTGCAGCTATAACAAAAACACTGGCAGAGAAAGGAGGAGGAAAATTTAGAGATTATTCTTCAATTGACAATACTCCTGAAGAAAAAGCTAGAGGGATAACAATCAACTCATCTCACGTTGAGTATGAAACACCAAATAGACATTATGCTCACGTGGACTGTCCAGGACACGCGGACTATGTAAAGAATATGATTACTGGAGCTGCTCAAATGGATGGAGCTATTCTAGTAGTGGCAGCTACTGATGGACCAATGCCTCAGACAAAAGAACATATTCTTTTGGCTAGACAGGTTGGAGTTCCTTCAATAGTTGTTTTTCTTAACAAGATGGATCAAATTGGAAAAGGTGACGAAGAACTGGTTGAACTAGTGGAAATGGAATTAACAGAGCTTTTAGAAGAAAAAGGATTTAAAGACGTTCCTATTATTAGAGGATCAGCTTTAAAAGCTCTAGAAGGTGATAAAGAAAACATTGAAGCTATTGAAAAACTGATTGCAGTTATGGACGAGAAAATACCTGAACCTGCACGTGAAGTTGACAAACCTTTCTTAATGCCGATTGAGGACGTGTTTTCAATTCCAGGAAGAGGAACAGTTGTTACCGGTCGTGTAGAAAGAGGTATAATTAAGATCAACGATAAGATTCAACTTGTTGGAATAAGAAATACTCGTGAAACAGTTGCTACTGGTCTAGAAATGTTTAATAAAATATTAGACGAAGCTAGAGCAGGAGAAAACGTTGGGGTTCTTTTAAGGGGTGTTGATAAGAAAGATGTTGAAAGAGGTATGGTTTTAGCTGCACCTGGAACATGTACTCCTCACACTAAGTTTAAAGGAGCTGTATATATCTTGACTAAAGAGGAGGGCGGTAGACACAAGCCATTTTTCACAGGATATAGACCTCAATTTTACTTCCGTACTACAGATGTTACTGGCACAGTAACTTTGCCTGAAGGAACAGAAATGGTTATGCCTGGTGATAACGTTGAAATTTCAGGAGAACTACTTCAGCCTGTAGCGATGGAAGAAGGAATACGTTTTGCTATCCGTGAAGGTGGTAGAACAATTGGAGCGGGAACAGTTTCCAAAATTATTCAATAAAAAGGCTCTGATAGAGAAAACGGGGTGTGTAGCTTAGTTGGTAGAGCGGCGGTCTCCAAAGCCGCAGGTCGGGGGTTCGAATCCCTCCGCACTCGTTTTTGAAATTTAGAGGAAATAAAAAAAAATGACGGCAAAATCATCTAGTATGACTAAGTTATTAAAGAAAAACAAAGAACCTTATTTACGTGAAGTTCAAAAAGAACTGAAAAAAGTAAATTGGACTACCAAAAAAGAATTGAAAACGTTGACTAAGGTTGTTTTAGGGTCAGCGATATTATTCGGATTCGGAATATATATTGTTGATGTATGTATTGGTGAAACGCTTAATGTAATTAGGTTTCTTACAAGGCTTATTACGGGTTAAACAAGTTATATGTATAAGTGGTATGTAGTTCAGGTGATGTCGGGTCACGAGAGAAAAGTGAAAAAAGCTCTAGATGAGAATTTTTTACAGCAAGGCATGACAGATTTTGTTCAGGAAATTCTAGTTCCTTCAGAAAATGTATCTGAGGTGAAAAAAGGTAAGCAAAAGATTAGTGAAAAAAGACTTTGGCCGGGATATATATTACTACATTTAAATTTAAATGATGAAACCTGGTCTTTAATTAAGTCTACAAATGGAGTTATCAGCTTTTTAGGAGGAGGTCATCCTACTCCTTTAACAGAGAGCGAAGTAAATGAAATTTTGACAGAAATTGAAACAAAGAAAACAGGTGTTGTACAAAAACATAAAATTGAAATCGGTGATAACGTTAAGATCACAGAAGGTGTTTTTGTTAATTTTGTGGGTACTGTAGTTGAAGTTTTTCATGATAAGGGTAGGCTTAGCGTGTTAGTGTCGATTTTTGGAAGAGATACTAGAGTTGATGATTTAGAATTTTGGCAAGTTGAACAAGTTACTAACGAAGGATAATTTTAATATTTTAGGTTTAGTCAATGGCAAAGAAAAAAGTTTCAAAGATAATAAAGTTACAAATACCAGCTGGAAAAGCTAATCCAGCTCCTCCAATAGGACCAGCTCTTGGTTCTGCTGGAGTTAATATTATGGCTTTTTGTAAAGATTTTAATGCTCGCACACAAAAGCAAGCAGGAGATGTATTACCTGTAGTAATCACAGTATATCAGGATAGAACATTTACATTTATCACACTGCAGCCTCCTGTAGCTAAATTAATACTAAAAGAAATAGGAATTGAATCTGGATCAGGCGTACCAAATCGACAAAAAGTTGGTAAGTTAACATTGACTCAGGTTAAAAATATTGCAAAAGCAAAAATGCCGGATCTGAAAGTTTGTTCGGAAGAGGCTGCAATGCAAATGGTAAAAGGTACAGCCCGCTCAATGGGTGTTGATATAGTAGAGGGCTAGATTATTATGAAAAAAAGTAAAAGAAATAAAAAGATATTAGAAGTTGTTAGCGAAGATAAACAATATTCTTTTGAAGAAGCTGTAGAGACATTGAAACAGTGTCCTGAAGTTAAGTTTGATCAGACAATAGAAATTTCTATGAAATTGGGAGCAGATCCTAAAAAATCTGATCAACAAGTTAGAGGAGGAGTTACTCTTCCTTATGGCACAGGTAAAAAGATTTTAGTAACTGTTTTTGCTAAAGGCAATAAAGTGAAAGAAGCTTTAGAAGCTGGTGCTGATTTTGCTGGTGCTGAAGAATTATTAGCAAAAGTTAAAGGTGGTTGGACCGATTTTAGTGCAGTTGTAGCTACTCCAGATATGATGAGAGAAGTTGGAAAGTTAGGTAAAATTTTAGGGCCTAGAGGTTTAATGCCTACTCCAAAAGCTGGAACTGTTACAGCAGATGTCGCAGGAGCTGTAAAGGCTATTAAAGGTGGAAAAATAGAATTTAAGATTGATAAGAGTGGAGTCATTAACGGAATAGTTGGAAAGCTATCCTTTGCGTCAGAAAAAATCGTAGAGAATATCAAAGTTTTTGTTCAAGCTATAAACAAAGCTAAACCGTCTAGTGTTAAAGGTGTTTACATTAAATCAGTAGTTCTTTCATCTACAATGGGACCTGGTTTAAAAATTGAAGCACAAAATATATAAAGTGAAAAAGGTAAAAAAATGAGACCAGAAAAACAATTGCTTTTAGATGAAATAAAAGAGAATATTGAACAGTCAAAAGCTTTGGTTGTTACTCAATATAACAATTTATCTCCTTTGATGTCATGGGGATTGAGCTCTAAACTTGCAAAAGATAATAGTTTTTTTCAGGTAGTAAAGAAAAGATTATTTATAAAAGCGGCTAAAGAATGTGGTTTAGTACTATCTTTGGATATTCTTGAAGGAAATATTGCTATTGCATATTTTAAAGATGATTTAATAAGTCCTACAAAAACAATTGTTCAATTTGGTAAAGAAAATTCTAATACGATTAAAGTGCTTTCTGGAAGATTTGAAGGACAAATCTATGATGCAAAAGATATTGAAGTTCTATCAAAACTACCAACTTTAGATGTAATGAGATCACAGTTTTTAGGTTTATTAGAAGCGCCTATGACTCAAACACTTTCTGTAATGGAGAGTATGTTGACAAGCATTATGTATTGCTTGGAAAACAAAGCTAATGAAAATAAATCAAGTTAAGATAAAAAACAAAAAACAATATATGAGGTAATATCGTGTCTACAGAAGCTAACATTGAAAAATTAGTCGAAGAATTAAGCAAGCTTTCTGTTTTGGATATGTCAAAGCTAAAACAGGCATTGGAAGACAAATGGGGCGTAAAAGCTGCCGCTCCAGCAGCTGTAGTTGCTGCTCCAACAGAACAAGCTGCTCCAGTAGAAGAATCTACTGAATTTAAAGTTTCTTTAGAAGAAGCTCCTGCTGATAAAAAAATAGCTGTTATTAAAGTTGTAAGAGAAATTACAGGTTTAGGATTAAAAGAAGCTAAAACTTTAGTTGAAAGTGCTCCAAAAGTTTTAAAAGAAACAGCACCGAAAGCAGAAGCTGAAGAGATAGTAAAGAAAGTTCAGGCTGCAGGGGGAAAAGCTTCTTCAAAAGGCTTATAATTGATTAATATAAATATTTTCTTTAAAGAGCAAATGCTCCCAAGGTGTTTGCTCTCTTATGAAAAAAAATTTTGTTTATTAGAGAAAATAAAAAATTTTCTCTTGCTGAAATTTGTTGTCGTTTTTGTTTGTACCAAAAATCCAATAGGAGCTAAGTAACATGTTAAAAAAACCGCCTCAGAGGGTGAGTTTTCGGGAAAGAGAAGAGATTATCGATCTTCCCAATCTTATCGAAGTTCAAGTTAAATCTTATAATCAATTTCTTCAAGCGAATAAACTTCCTCATGAAAGAGAAAATGTTGGATTGCAGGAAATATTTAATGAAATTTTTCCGATCAAATCTTATGATGAAAAAACTATTTTAGAGTTTCTTTCATATAATTTAGGCATTCCAAAATATACTCCAGAAGAATGTGTTAGAAGAGGGATCACCTATAATGTTACTTTGAAAGTGAAATATAGGTTAACTGATGAGACAGGAATAAAAGAAGAAGAAGTTTATATGGGTACCATTCCTGTTATGACAGAAAAAGGTACTTTTATAGTTAATGGAGCGGAAAGAGTTATAGTTTCTCAATTACATCGTTCTCCTGGTATTTCATACGAACAGGATCGTCATTCTAAAGGTAATATATTATATTCGTTTAGAATTATTCCTTATAGAGGTAGTTGGTTAGAAGCTGCTTTTGATATCAATGACTTGATTTATATTTTCATAGATAGAAAAAAGCGAAGAAAAAAAGTTTTAGCAACTTCTTTTTGTAGATCTTTAGGATTTTCAAGTGATGCAGACATATTGGAAGAGTTTTTTGAAACTGTCAAAGTTAAAATACGTTCTGAAAAAGATTTTGCGAAGTTTGTGGGTAAAATTTTAGCTGAAGATGTTCTAGATGAAGAAACTGGTCTTGTTTTTGGGAAAGCTGGAGAAAAACTTACAACGGCAATGTTAAAGAGAATGCTAGATGAGAAAGTCTCAGAGATACGAGTAGCTGAAGATGTAGATGAAAATCATCCAATTATTAAAATGTTAGCGAAAGATCCTACAGATTCTTATGAATCAGCATTAAAAGATTTTTATAGAAAAGTTCGTCCTGGTGAACCAGCAACCCTTTCTAATGCTAGATCTGCTATGATGAGAATGTTCTTTGATCCTAGAAGATATAACTTGGGTCGGGTCGGTAGATATAAATTAAATAAAAAGCTAGGAATGAAGATATCTGATGAAGAATTAGATACTGTTACCTTGAAAAAAGAAGATGTGATTGAAGCGTTAAAGTATTTGGTCTCTCTTAAAATGGGTGATGAAAAAGCGCAAGTAGATGATATCGACCATTTAGCTAATAGAAGAGTTAGATCTGTTGGAGAACTGATTCAAAATCAGTGTCGTATTGGTCTTGCTAGAATGGAGAAAATTATCAAAGAAAGAATGAATCTATTTGATTTTTCATCAGATACAATGACTCCTGGTAAAATAGTATCCGCTAAAGGTTTGGCTGGTGTATTAAAAGACTTTTTCGGTAGATCTCAGCTTTCTCAGTTTATGGATCAAACAAATCCTTTATCAGAACTTACTCATAAAAGAAGACTTTCTTGCTTAGGACCTGGTGGTCTTAATAGAGATAGAGCAGGCTTTGAGGTTCGTGACGTTCACTCTTCTCACTATGGAAGGATATGTCCTATTGAAACTCCTGAAGGACCTAACATTGGACTTATAACTTCACTTTCTTCGTTTGGTAAGATTAATGAATTTGGATTCATTGAAACTCCTTACAGAATTGTAAGAGATGGTGTTGTTACTGATGAAATCGAATATATGACAGCCGATAGAGAAGAAGAATGTGTTATTGCTCAGGCTTCTGCAGCTTTAGATGAGTTTAACATGTTTGAAGAAGGTATTTGTTGGGCAAGATATAAAGGGGATGCTTTAGAGATTGATACAACTAAAGTAACTCATATGGATGTATCCTCAAAACAATTAGTTTCTATTGTTGCAGGTATAATTCCGTTCTTAGAACATGATGATGCGAACAGAGCTTTGATGGGATCTAATATGCAACGCCAGGCTGTTCCTTTGCTCAAAAGTAGAGCTCCTATTGTAGGTACTGGACTAGAAACTAGAGCTGCTAGAGACTCTGGATCAGTAGTAATAGCTGAAGAAGATGGTGTAGTTGAATATGTAGATGGATTTGAGATTATTGTAGCATGTAAAGACAATCCATTAAAAAAGAAAACTTATAAATTGAAAAAGTTTTTAAGATCGAATTCAGGTTCTTCTATAAATCAGACTCCTATATGTGACGTTGGGGATGTTGTTTATACTAATGATGTTATAGCAGATGGTCCGGCTACAGAAACAGGAGAACTTGCTTTAGGAGCAAATGTTCTCGTTGCTTTCATGCCTTGGTGCGGTTATAACTATGAAGATGCTATTATAATTTCAGAAAAGCTTATTAGAGAAGATACATATACTTCTGTTTATTTAGAAGAATTTGATCTAACAGCGAGAGATACTAAGCTTGGTAAAGAAGAAATAACAAAAGACATTCCTAATGTTTCTGAAGAAGCTTTGAAAGATCTTGGAGAAGATGGGATCATTAGAATTGGAGCTGAAGTGAAATCTGGAGATATCTTAGTAGGTAAGATTACTCCAAAGTCAGAAACAGAGCTATCTCCTGAAGAAAGACTTCTAAGAGCTATCTTTGGCGAAAAAGCAGCAGATGTAAAAGATGCATCTTTGATTGTTCCTCCAGGAACAGAAGGTGTTGTTATGGATGTTAAAGTTTTTTCAAGAAGAGATAGATTGTCGAAAACAGATGATGAACTCGTTGAAGAAGCTTCTAGAATTAAAGATATACATCAAGAATATAAAGCAAAAGAAGAGGAACTTCATCTTGAATTTCATGAAAAGATGGGAGCTCTTCTTTTAGAAGAAAGATGTCCGGATGCTATCATGCATAGGAAAACAGGAGAAATTATCATCAATAAGGATGAAATAATTTCTCAAGAAATGATCGAGTCTTTGGAAAGTGAAAATCCAGAAGATCTCATTATGTCTAATAATGAAATTTTCCAAGAATTAAAAAAGATCTTAAGTGAAAATGAGATAGGAAAAACAGCATTAGAAAATAAGTATAAAACTGAAATTGAATTTACAAGAAAAGGTGATACAGATCTAGATCCTGGTGTTATTAGACAAGTGAAAGTATACATTGCTTCAAAAAGAAAACTTGAAGCAGGGGATAAGATGGCTGGACGTCATGGAAACAAAGGTGTTGTTTCGAAGATTGTTCCGGAGGCAGATATGCCTTACATGGCAGATGGTAGTACTATTGAAATCATTCTTAATCCTCTTGGTGTACCTTCTCGTATGAATATGGGACAGTTATTAGAAACTCACCTTGGATATGCTGCTAGAAAAGCTGGTATCTATGTGAAAAGTCCTGTATTTGAAGGTTTTCCTGAATCTCGCATTTGGGAGATGATGAAAGAACAAAACCTATCTGAAGATGGTAAGTTTATTCTTTATGATGGAAGAACAGGAAACAGATTTGATAATAGAGTTGTTGTGGGATATATTTATATATTGAAATTATCTCACTTAGTCGCTGATAAAATTCATGCTAGATCGATAGGTCCATATTCATTGGTTACCCAGCAGCCTCTAGGAGGCAAAGCTCAGAGGGGTGGTCAAAGATTTGGAGAGATGGAAGTGTGGGCGTTAGAAGCTTATGGAGCTGCGCACTTATTGCAAGAAATGCTAACAGTTAAGTCAGATGATGTAGCTGGTCGTACCCGTATTTATGAATCTATAGTAAAAGGTGATAATACGTTGAATTCAGGAACGCCAGAATCATTTAATGTTCTTGTAAAAGAAATGCAAGGACTTTGTCTTGATGTGCGTGCAGAAACAGTAGAAGAAGTAAAAATTTAATTTATTGTATTTTTGGGGAGTCATTCATGTTTAATGAGGATTTTTCGGATTCTCAGTTTGATAAGTTAACCATTCAAATTGCTTCAGATGAAGTTATTAGAAATAAATGGTCTAGAGGGGAAATAAAAAAACCTGAAACTATCAACTATCGTACTTTTAAGCCTGAAAAAGGTGGCTTATTTTGTGAGAAAATATTTGGGCCTACAAAAGATTGGGAATGTGCTTGTGGTAAGTATAAAAAGATAAAGCATAAGGGAATAGTTTGCGATCGTTGTGGTGTTGAAGTAACTTTATCCAAAGTGAGACGGGAAAGAATGGCTCATATTGAGTTAGCTGTTCCTGTTGTTCATATCTGGTTTTTTAAAACTATGCCTTCTCGTATAGGCAATTTATTAGGTCTTTCTACTAATGAGTTAGAAAGAGTTATTTATTACGAAGAATTTATCGTAACAGATCCTAAAGGTACTGATTTAGAGAAAAAACAACTTTTAAACGATAACGAATATAGAGAAGCTCAAGAAAAATGGGGCTCAGACGGTTTTGTGGCTAAAATGGGTGGAGATGCTATAAGTGAGCTTCTTCAAACAGAAGATTTGTATCTTGTTGTAGACGATTTAAAAGAAAAGTTACGCAAAACCAAATCTATCCAAGGTAGGATGAAAATAGCAAAAAGATTGAAAATCGTTGAAGGTATTGCTACTTCTACTAATAACTCTGCTTGGATGGTTCTCTCTTGTGTTCCTGTTATTCCACCAGATCTTAGACCGTTAGTTCCTTTAGATGGAGGAAGGTTTGCAACATCAGATTTAAACGATTTGTACCGTAGAGTTATAAATAGAAATAACCGATTGAAATCTATTTTAAAATTGAAGACTCCAGATGTTATTATACGTAACGAAAAAAGGATGCTTCAAGAAGCTGTAGATGCTTTATTTGATAATGGAAGACATGGTCATCCTGTAATGGGAGCTGGTAATCGTCCTTTAAAATCTTTATCTGAAATGTTGAAAGGAAAACAAGGAAGATTTCGTCAGAACCTTTTAGGGAAAAGGGTCGATTATTCTGGTCGTTCTGTTATAGTTGTAGGTCCTGAACTTAAATTCAATCAGTGCGGTATTCCTAAACAGATGGCTTTGGAGCTTTTTGAACCTTTTATTGTTAAAAGATTAAAAGATTTAGATTATGTATATACAATTAGGTCTGCAAAAAAATTGATTCAAAAAAGAGCTCCTGAAGTATGGGATGTTTTAGAAGAAATTATTAAAGGGCATCCTGTATTGTTAAACAGAGCTCCTACATTGCATAGATTAGGGATTCAAGCATTTGAACCTGTGTTGATCGAAGGTAAAGCGATTCAGATCCATCCTTTAGTGACTACTGCTTTTAATGCGGACTTTGATGGTGACCAGATGGCTGTTCATATTCCATTGTCCTTTGAGGCTCAATTAGAAGCTAAATTATTAATGATGGCTCCTGATAATATTTTCTTACCATCATCTGGAAAACCAGTTACAGTTCCTTCTCAAGATATGATTTTAGGATTGTACTATTTGATGCATGATCCTTTGTATATAGCAGAAAATCATGGAAGACAAACAAAAACATTTGCCTCTCAAACAGAAGTGTTATCGGCGTTGAGCTCTGCTTATAGCTATAATTGGTATGAAACAGATGCTAAAGATCAGAAAAGACGTGATGATTATGGTAGAGGGTTACATATTTTTGAAAAAATCAAGCTAAGAATAGATGGTGGTATTATTGAAACCACTCCTGGGCGAGTGATGTTTAATACTATTGTTCCAGCTCAGTTAGGTTTTCAAAATTATGCTTTGAGAAAAAAGAAACTCTCAGAACTAGTTTTAGAATGTTATAAAAAAGTTGGTTTAGAAGCTACTGTTAGATTCTTAGACGACATGAAAGATCTAGGATTTAAAGAAGCTACTAGAGCAGCACTTTCTATGGGTGTTTGTGATGTAGTTATACCTGAGAGAAAGTCAAAGGTTATAGAAGCTGCTCATAAAAGAGCTATGAAAGTTGTAAAACAATATGAAGATGGAATTATAACAGAAGGTGAAAGACATTCTAAGATTATTAGTTTATGGACTGAAGTATCAGATGTTTTATCAGAAGACTTGTTTAAATTAATTAGTAGTACAAAAGAAGGTCATAATCTTAATCCTCTATACTTAATGATGGATTCAGGTGCCAGAGGTAATAAATCTCAGGTAAAACAGCTTGGAGCTTTAAGAGGATTGATGGCTAAACCTTCAGGTGAGATTCTTGAATCTCCAGTAACAGCTAACTTTAGAGAAGGTCTTTCAGTATTAGAATATTTTATTTCTACTCACGGAGCTAGGAAAGGTTTGGCAGATACTGCGTTAAAAACAGCTGACTCTGGTTATCTAACAAGAAGACTTGTGGATGTGGCTCAAGATATTATTATTACAGAATATGATTGTGGTACATTAAACGGTATTGAAGTTGCTGCTATTAAACAAGGTCAAGAAGAACTTCTACCTTTAAAAGATAGAATCTTTGGTAGAATTGCTTGTGAAGACATTTATCAGCCTGGAGACACCACAAAAATATTGGCTCATGCAGGAGACGTGATTACTGTAGAAAAAGCAGCAGCTATTGATGATGCTGGTATTGAAATAGTAAGAATAAGATCTGCTTTAACATGTGAATCGACTAGAGGTGTATGTGCTAAATGTTATGGGTTGAATTTAGCTACCGGTAATATAGTTAGTGAAGGGGAGGCTATAGGTATTATAGCGGCTCAGTCAATTGGAGAACCGGGTACTCAGCTTACTATGCGTACTTTCCATATTGGAGGTATTGCATCAGCATCGGTAAGTCCTCAATTAATAACAGATCATGATGGTGTGTTAGTATATCAAGATCTTCGATATGTTAAAAATGATGAAGGTGAAGGTGTAGTTTTAAATAAAAACGGAACTATCCATTTAGTTCGTGATGAAGGCCGTTCTTTAGAAGAATATAAAAAGCTGTTAAGTACTAAGTCTATAGAATCTTTACAAACGTTTAGTGTAGAGCTTGGAACGAAACTATTCCTTGAAGAAGGTGAACCAGTAAAGAAAAAAATAAAGATTGGGGAATGGGAACAACATAGTAGTCCTATTATTTGTGAAAAGCCTGGATATGTCAAATATGATGATTTGGTTGAAGGGATTTCTACTCAAAGAGAAGTTAATAAGCAAACAGGACAGGTAGAGCTGATAGTAAAACAGCATAGAGGAGAATTGCATCCTCAAATTTCTATCTTTAATGATCCTGAATGTTTAGAACTGATCGGAACTTATGCTATTCCTTCTGGCGCTGTTATTTCTATCAAAGAAGGTCAGTATGTAACTGCTGGAACAATCTTAGCTAAGTTACCTCGTGGAGCTATCAGAACCAAGGATATCACTGGAGGTTTACCTCGTGTTGCTGAACTTGTTGAAGCTAGACGTCCTAAAGATGCAGCAGAAATTGCTAAAATTGATGGGGTAGTAGATTTTAGAGGCATTCAAAAGAATAAAAGAATAGTTGTCGTTAAAGATGAAATTTCCGGAATGGAAGAAGAACATTTTATTCCTCTTTCTAAGCATTTGATAGCACAAAAAGGAGATATGGTCGTAAAAGGACAGCAGTTAACTGATGGATTGGTAGTTCCTCACGAAATTTTAGAAATTTGTGGAGTTAGAGAGCTGCAAAAATATTTGGTTAATCAAGTTCAAGAAGTTTATAGACTTCAGGGTGTTGATATTAACGATAAACATATTGAGATTATCGTTAGACAGATGCTTCAGAAAGTTAGAATTACAGATCCAGGTGATACAACTTTCTTGTATGGAGAAGATATTGATAAGAAATACTTCCATCGAATGAATAGAAAAATTATGGAAGAAGGTGGCAAAGCGGCTTCAGCTTCTCCTGTATTATTAGGTATTACTAAAGCTTCTCTAAGCACCGAATCCTTTATTTCAGCAGCGTCTTTCCAAGAAACAACACGTGTTCTTACAGATGCAGCCGGAGAAGGTAAAGCTGACTATTTATTAGATTTCAAAGCTAATTTGATAATGGGGCATATGATTCCTGGAGGAACCGGTTTTGAAATGCATAGGAAAGTCAAAAAATATCTCGAAAAAGAACATGAAGAAGAATTGGATTTCGTGTTTGAAGATATGATATAGAAATTATATTGTATAGAAATTAAAAGATGTAGAATGACTAGTCATTCTACATCTTTTTTTTTATAGTTGAGCTAAGATTTTTTCTTCTAATTTTATAATGTCTTTAATAAAAAGTCTTATTCCATCAGATAGTTTTTCAGTAGCCATTTGATTTTCGTTTAGCATTAAACGAAATGTTTTTTCATCTATTTTAATTTTAGTAAGATTTTCTTTCTTTGCATTTTCTTTTTTGAGTTTTGGCTCTATTTGACCGATTTGTTTATTTAATTGTTCAAGTAAATTTGGAGAGATAGTGAGCAGATCCAGACCAGATAATTCTAATATTTCTTCAATGTTTCTAAAACTAGCTCCCATAATTTGAGTTTTATAATCATGATTCTTTAAGTAATTATAAATATTTTTTACAGATATTACTCCTGGATCATCTTTAGGTTCTTTTGATTGTATTAGATTATTCTTAGCATACCAATCTAAAATCCTACCAACAAAAGGAGATATCAAAGTTGTATTTGCTTCAGCAGCAGCGGCTGCTTGGACAAGACTGAACAGTAAAGTTATATTGCAGCTGATACCTTCTTTTTCTAGCTGTTTAGCTGCCTGTATTCCTTCCCAAGTAGCTGCAATTTTTATTAGTATTTTGTTTGTATCTATATTCTCTTGTTTAAATAGATCTATTATTTTTTTTGCTTTTTTTACAGTTCCTTCAGTGTCAAAAGATAGCCTGGCATCTACTTCAATAGATACACGACCGGGAACTACTTTAAGTATTTCTTTACCAAAATTTACTAAAAGCTTGTCTAAAGCATTTTCTAATTGAGTTTGTTTATCTAAAGAAGAGTTTTTGCTAAAAACAATAGCATCTTCTATCAAAGATTGATAAGAAGGGTTTGTTGTAGCTTTTAAGATTAAAGAAGGATTAGTGGTTGAATCTGTTGGTTTATATATAGAAATAGATTCAAAATCACCTGTATCAGCAACGATAGTGGTGTATTTTTTTAATTGATTAAGTTTGTTCATTTTTTTCCTTTAAAAAAAAGATTCGTAAAATTGCTCAATATACCTATTATTATTTAATAGATAATTATATTTTTTAGAAAAACTTGAAGTGTCAATAGTCTCTTCATTTTCATTAATTGAAACATGAACTTTTTCATTATTATTTAAAATTTCTATAAATGTTAAAGTTGCCTGTGGATCTAAATGTAATTTTTGATTACCTTGCATCATAGTTCCAGAGAGTGTAGTCTCTTGATCTTTATAATGAAGTGTTATGTTAGTCGGATATGTATTTGTTGTTATTTTAGGTGTATTGGAATTTATAATAATATAAGAAAAAAGAGAGCTTTCTGTTTTTATAAACTCAATTTTTAAATTAGAATTATTATTGCTATAAAAAATTCTAGTAGAATCAAATAGATTATTTCCTGCAGTAATATGGTCTGATTTCCAATGAGTGGAAGAACATCCCATACTTGTAAACAAAATAATTATTAATATTTTTTTTTTCATAAACTAACTTTAATGAGAGTGAGCGTTTGAACCTGAATCAACTGTAATTGCTATTATACCAGCTGCGGTAACAATTATGGCAAGAGAACTTAATATCCAATATTTTTTTTTACTATTTTTAGCGGTCTGAGTTGATTGGGAGGCTGCATTATCTGCATAAATAATGCTTTGAGCTGTAAAAAAACTCATTATTATTAAAAAACTCAATTTTTTCATAACACCTCAAAATTATTTTTTATTATGGATAAATAAATCTATAAGATTTGAAAAAATATGTCTATAAATCATTTGCTTTATAGTAAATATTTAGATAGATCACACCCGAAAAAATTATTTAAGATTAAATGTTTTATCTTTTTGCAAAAGAGTTAGGAGAACAGCTAAAGAATACTTATTTTGTAGTATTTCTAAATCTTTAGGAGAGATGTCTTTTTGGTCTGCCATAATAGTTGAGATAGCTTTTTTTAAAGCTTCTTTTTTTGTATTTTCAACAACCAAGTCAAAAAGATTATTGGTTATTTTTATAGAATTAAATACTGATAGGATAGTTTTATAATGTTTGGAAAATTCTTCTTTTTTTGAAGCTCCTGTTAATACGAAGACATTTTTGTTTTTCAAAATGATAAGCTGAAGCATTTGAATAGTTGCAAATTTGGCTTTAGTTTCGATTTGAGCTAAATGAGCTTTTCCTTCATTGGTGTTGATATAACCTAGATCATGATAAGTTAAATTATGATCGGATTGATGCATTTTTTTTACATCTGCAACATAAACTTCTAAGGAAACATCAATCTCTTCTGATGCTAAATTTATAGAAGGATGAATTATTCCCACTCCTTTACCTATAAACCCAACGTCAACATATTTTCCAAGTTGAACTGGATCTGCACATTGCCAATCTACAGGAGGCGTGAAAACGCAAAAGAGTTTGCTTTGAGGGGACGTTTGAGTTTCTGTAGAGAATAATGTTGTAGTAAATAAAAGAAGTGAAAAAATAAAAGTTTTAATGTGAATGCGATCCATTGCCACTACCTGATGCTCTGAAAATTATTGCTAATGCTGCAAATACAATAGCCATACCAACACCCCATTTTAACATAGACATGTTGATAGCTTCTTGAGAGCTTGCAGCTGCAGCTCTACCAGATCTTTGTAGATGAGCAGAAGATGATTTATTTTCTAAAGCAGAAACATTTATTGTTGCAAAACATAAAAAAAATGCAAGTAGTATTTTTACAATTTTCATTATGACACCTCCTATTCATCTATGTCATAATCATAAGTTTACTTCAAATTAAAAGCTATGAATGAATGTAAACAATTTGGTTGTTGTTGGATTTGTTTATAGCTATAGCTATTATAATGCCGATAACTACAACAAAACTAATTGTAAAAGTAGTCCAAGCTATTGTTGCTGTTGTTGTACTTTGAGAAGCTGCTTGACCTAAATCTTTTTTTTCCTCTTCTGCAAATGCAGAAAAGTGAGATGTTAAAACAGAAATAAAAGTTATAAAAATTATAAATTTTTTCATATTTCTTAAAAGAAGCTCATGTTGTAGAACATGAGCTTTATCTAAATAAACCTTTTTCTCTTAGTGACTATGGCTAAAAGTTGTAGGTGATGAAGATGCTGTTGCTCCAATTACTGCTCCAAGAGTAACTATTACAACTAAAGCTCCAAGCCCGATTCCCCAAGCCATGTCGTTAGAAGCTGTTGCTGTACTTGCTTGTGCTGCAGATGTTTTTTGTTGAGTGTATTGTTCTTGAGCATATCCTTGTGAACTGAAAGTCACAAGAGCCATTGCTGTCAATATAAATGCCAATTTTTTCATTTTTTATATCTCCCTTAAAAATTTACATTAAAATTTTATTTTTCCTTCTACTTATAGAGAACCATATTATTTGAATATTTTTCTATAAATTTTTCTCGTTTTATGATAAAGGTAGAGAAAATTATTCTTAACAGTCTTATTTAAAAGCATTAAAGTTTAAAAAAAAATTAATGGCTATGTGATCCAGAGTGGTTTTTTGACAATACTACTCCAAGTGTTACTGCTAATGCTGCAAATATTACAGCAGCTACTCCAATAACATAATCATTTTTAGTTTCTTCAACACCAGCTTTTGCAGCTTTAGGTGAGTTTGTTTCTGCTGAGTAACCTTCTATAGAGCCTAAGCAAAGAGCTAGAATAGTTAGGTATTTTATATATTTTTTCATGGAAATCTCCTTTTTAAGATTTTTTCTTACCTTTATATTAATTATTTTAGGTTTTTTATATTAGTTATTTTTACAAAAAATAATTCTGTTTTTGAATTCTATTTGTTTTTTGTGCTAGAATGAGGAACGTATGTTTTACTTTAAACTTTTGTAGGTACTTATGAAAAACTTGGATACTGGGAAAGATAAAATTCAAAAGATATGTAATCTTTTAAAAAATGAAACAATAGAGCCTGCTAAACAACAAGCAAGAGAGATTATTGAAAATGCTCATATGCAAGCTGAAGAGATAATTAATAATGCGAAAAAATTAGCTGAGGATATTGAAGGAAAATCAGAAAAAGTCATTCAACAAAAAAATAAAGTTTTTGAATCTTCTTTGAAATTAGCTAGCAAACAGGTGATAGAAGATCTGAAACAAAAAATAGAGAAAAGTCTTTTTGATGATAATTTAGCTAAGTTTGTTGCTGAAACAACTTCTAAAGATAGTGTTTCTTCAAAATTAATCAATGTTATAGTTGAAGCTATTGAAAAAGAAGGAATAAATGTAGATTTACATGCATATGTTTCAAGTAATATGAATCTTGATGAAATTAATAAGTTACTTGTCAAATCAGCTCTAGATAAATTGCGTAATAAGATTAGTGTGGATAGCAATATTTGTGGAGGAGTTTTGATGAAATTAGAAAAAGAAAATATCATTATTGATGTTTCTGATGAAGCTATTAAGGAATTAATTGCTAATTTTATAAGAGAAGATTTTAGAGATAAAATATTTGGAATAAAATGAGATATTATTTTCTAGGTTGTGCTTTACCTTCATTGTCATTTAATAAGCCTCCTGAGATAAGTTCTGAGGAGTTGACCTCTTATTTCAAGCTTAACCTTTCGCATAGTGACATAAAGAAAAATAAAACTCTAAGGTCTTATATTGATCTATATAATTTAAAAGCATATTGGGAAGGAAGACCTATTGATCATAGAGGCAATTTAAACGAAAAAGAAATAGAAGAAGCTCTTTTAACTAAAGATGTATTAGCTCCGTATGTTTTTAATTTTTTAACAGATAATGAAACAATCGAAGATAAATTATTGAACTTCCCAAAACTGCTTCAGCATTTTTATAAAAACCAAATTGATGAAAATGAGGGTTTCTTAAAATCTTATTTTTCTTTTGAAAGAGAAGTTAATCTAGTATTGCTAGCTTTAAGAGCAAAAAGTTATAATAAAGATATAGCTTATGAACTTAGATTTGAAGATTCTAAAGATTTTTTAGTTTCATATATTTTATCTCAAAAAGATATGGTAACGTTTGAGCCTATGCTTGAGCATAAATTTTTGAAAAAACTGTTTGAAGAATATAAGAATCTTCCCGATAAATTATACAAAGCTATACTTGAATACAAATTTAATCACTTACAAAAATTGTATGAAAAAACTTATTTTTCAATAGATCAGTTACTGGCATATACGGCCATGCTTATTATTTCCGAGGAAGTTTATTATGTTAATAAGCAAGAAGGAAAAGAAATAGTTGATGAATTATTAAGAGGATAATTATGGAAAAAACTCAATCTAAAGGGAAAATTATAGCTGCTTTTGGAAACTTGATTCATGTGGAATTTGAAGGGAATATTCATCAAGGAGAAGTTTGCTTTGTAGAGCTGGGAAAAGATATATTTTCTGCAGAAGTTATTGAAATAGCAGGTAACAGGGCGAAGGTTCAGGTTTTCGAAGATACTAAGGGTATTAAATTAGATACTGAAGTTCAATTTTCCGGACATCTTTTAGAAGCGGAATTAGGACCTGGATTATTAACTTCTGTATTAGATGGTTTGCAAAACCCGTTAGAAAAAATAGCTGATAAAGCCGGATTTTTCTTGAAAAGAGGAATATACATATCACCATTAGATAGAGAAAAAAAATGGGCTTTTACATCTAAAGCAAAAGTTGGAGATCTTGTAATAAGAGGTGATTCTTTAGGAGAAGTTGATGAGGGCCTTTTTAAACATCAGATTATGGTTCCATTTTCTTCTTTTGGTAAGTATAAGTTGACATGGATTGCTAATAATGAAGAGTATACTGTAGACACTACTATTGCTAAAGCTGAGGATGAATCCGGCAGAGAACATGAATTTAAATTAATGCAAAAATGGCCAGTTAAAATTCCTCTTTATGAAGGTAGGAAAATAAAGCCTAAAAAAATGATGGACACGGGAATGCGAATTATTGATACGCAGTTTCCTGTTTTAAAAGGAGGGACTTTTTGTACTCCTGGACCATTTGGAGCTGGAAAGACAGTTCTTCAACATCATTTAGCGAAATTTTCTTCTGTAGATATTGTTATTGTAGCAGCTTGTGGAGAAAGAGCTGGAGAGGTGGTTGAAATATTAAGAGAATTTCCAAAACTAGAAGATATAAAAACTAAAAAACCTTTAATAGAACGAACTGTGATTATTTGTAATACATCTTCTATGCCTGTTGCCGCTAGAGAAGCTTCCGTTTATATGGCTGTAACGATAGGTGAATATTATAGACAGATGGGACTGGATATTTTAGTGTTAGCAGATTCGACATCTAGATGGGCTCAGGCTATGAGAGAAATGTCAGGAAGGTTAGAAGAAATACCAGGTGAAGAAGCTTTTCCAGCTTATCTTTCATCAAGGATTGCAGCTTTTTATGAAAGAGCTGGATTAATAGAGATGAAAAGTAAGAAAAGAGGTTCTTTAACAATAGGAGGAGCCGTTTCTCCTGCAGGTGGTAATTTTGAAGAGCCTGTAACACAGGCTACATTGGCTGTTGTTGGCGCTTTCTTAGGTCTTTCAAGAGACAGGTCTGATGCAAGAAGATATCCTGCTATAGATCCACTTATTTCTTGGTCTAAATATATTAATGCTGTTGGAGAAGAGTTAGATGAAAGACTTCCTCTATGGTCTGAAAAAGTACAATCGGCTTTAGAATTGTTAAGAGAGGGTGATGAAATTGGAAAAAGAATGGAAGTTGTAGGTGAAGAGGGAACTGCATTAGAAGATATGATCATATATTTGAAAGCAGAACTATATGATAATGCATATCTTCAACAGAATTCTTTTGATCCTGTAGATAAATATTGTTTGTTAGAAAGACAGATAGAAATTTTTAGTTTGCTTTTAGATATTTTTAAATATGAGTTTTCTTTTGATTCTCATGATGAAACTAGAAGCTTTTTTCTGCATTTGCAAAATGATTTGAAAAATTTAAATTATAAAGAGTTTCATTCGAAAGAGTATGACAAAATTTTGCAAAAAATAAAGCAGGACATTAATAGCAAAGGATTGGTGTGATGAAAAAGATTTATGATCGTATAGTTGATATGAGAGGCAATTTAATAAGTGTTGTAGCTAAGGATGTGGGGTTGGGTGAACTCGCTCTTGTTCAAAAAGGAAATGGAACAAAAACCCTTGCTTCGGTACTTCGTTTTAATAAAGATCTAGTTACTTTGCAAGTGTTTGAAAATACGAGAGGAATTTCTACCGGAGATAAGCTCTCTTTTTTAAAAAGACAAATGCAAGCGACTTTTTCTGATGCCCTTTTAGGAAGATCTTTAAATGGAGTTGGAGAGCCTATAGATAGAGGTCCTGATATTATTGGAGAGAAGGTGGATATTGGGATGCCATCATTTAATCCGGTTAAAAGGATTATTCCAAGAGAAATGGTTAAAACTAATATTCCTATGATTGACATTTTTAATTGTCTTGTAAGATCTCAAAAGATTCCTATTTTCTCTGTGCCAGGAGAACCTTACAATCAACTTTTAATGAGAATTGCTAATCAAACTAACGCTGATGTTGTGATAATCGGTGGAATGGGACTTAGATTTGACGATTATCAAGCCTTTTTAGAAAATGCTGAAAAGTCTGGTTCAATGGATAAAACTGTAATGTTTATTCATCAAGCGACAGATCCTGCTGTTGAATGTTTATTAGTTCCTGACATGGCTTTAGCTTGTGCAGAAAAGTTTGCTGTTGAAGGTAAAAATGTGATTGTACTTTTAACTGATATGACGGCATTTGCTGATGCTATTAAAGAAATAGCTATTACCATGGATCAGATACCTTCAAATAGAGGATATCCAGGTTCTTTATATTCAGATTTAGCTTCCAGATATGAAAAAGCTGTGGATATTGAAGATGGTGGCTCTATAACGATAGTGTCTGTAACAACTATGCCAGGAGATGATGTTACTCATCCGGTTCCAGATAACACAGGATATATTACAGAAGGACAATTTGATTTGCATGATGGTGTGATAGATCCTTTTAGATCTCTTTCTAGATTAAAGCAGCTAGTGATTGGAAAGGTTACTAGAGATGACCATGGTGATTTAGCTAATAATATGGTGAGATTATATGCTGATTCTAAAAAAGCTAAAGAAAGACAGAGTATGGGGTTTAAATTGTCAAGATGGGATGAAAAACTTTTAAGATATTCGAAGCTTTTCGAAGATAGAATGATGAATTTAAGTGTTAACTTGCCTTTAGAAGAGGCTTTAGACTTAGGGTGGCAAACATTAGCTGAATGTTTTGATATTCAAGAAGTTGGAATAAAAAAAGAATTAGCAGCTAAATATTGGCCAAAGTAGAAAATGAGTAAAATAAAGCTTACTAAAAACTCTTTACGATTAGAGCAGCATAAACTTATGCAGTTTGAGAGGTATTTACCTACTCTGCAACTTAAGAAGTCTATGTTACAGGTAGAGGTGAGCTCTGTTTCTTTAGAAATAGAAAAGCTTTATGAAGAGTTGAATATAATAAGAGAAAAGGTGGAAAAGTTTGCTTTTTTATTAGTGAAAACTCATGAAATAGACATAATAAGATTTATTAAAGTAAATCATATCTCAAAAACTTATGAAAATATTGCTGGAGTAGAAATACCTGTTTTTCAATCTGTTGTATTTGAAGATGTGAATTACTCTTTATATGACACTCCTTTTTGGACCGGATCTACGATAAAGCAGCTTAAAGATCTTGTGATTATGAGAGAAAGAATAAATGTTTTACAGGAAAAGAAAAAAGCTATTGAGAAAGATTTGAAAGATGTTTCTATTAGAGTTAATCTTTTTGAGAAAATTCTAATACCTCGATCAGAGAGAAATATTAGAAAAATAAAAACATTTTTAGGAGATCAAGAACTTGCTGCTGTATCTCAAGCTAAAGTAGCTAAACAAAAACTTGAAAAAGAATAAATTATGATAGTTAAAGTAAGAAAATTTATTTTTTATGGTGTAAAAGATCAATTGAATCTTTTTTTTTCAAAAGCACAAGAGAAAGGATTTATTCAATTTATCGGAAGTAATATCAGAAAATTAGATTATCCCAATCACATAAAAAATGTTATTTCAGCTATAAAAGTTTTAAAAAAACAACCTACAATTATTGATCAGCAAGAAACTCAAAAAATTGATAAAATTGCAGAAGATATTGTTTCTTTGCAATCATCTTTAGACAAAGCATATGAAAAAGAAAGACAGGTTAGAACGGAAATAGAAAGAATATCTCCTTTAGGAAATTTTTCTAAAAATGATCTTGATTATATAGAAAATGAAGGAAAAAGGTTTTTACAGTTTTTTTGTATAAGATCTACTAAAGTTGGTAGGATAAAGATCCCTAAAGAGATGATTTATGTAAATACGGAATATGATTTAGATTATTTCGTAGTAGTTGACAAAGAGAAAAAAAACTATCCTCATTTTATTGAACTTGTTATTAACAAATCTTTAGGAGAGCTTAAAGATCAACTTGAAGATCTCTTGAAAAAACAAAAAAAGCATGAAGAAGATTTAAAAAATCTTACAGCTTATCTATCTTCTTTAAAAGAAGGTCTTTTAACTTATCTAAATAAATATTCATTAAATAATGCAAAAACCAGTGCTTTTTTAACTCTAGAAGATTCTTTGTTTGTTATTGAAGCTTGGATTCCTATTTCAAAAATTGATGAACTAAAAATCCTAACAGATGAAATGGCTATAGAATATGAATCTATAGCTGTAGAAAAAAATGATAAAATTCCAACTTGTATGGAAAATCAAGGGTCTGCTCGTATAGGAGAGGATCTTGTTAACATCTATGATGTACCTTCTAATACAGATAAAGATCCATCTATTTGGGTTTTATGTGCTTTTTCTTTATTTTTTGCTATGATCATTGCTGATGCGGGATATGGACTGTTATATTTTATTTTAGCAATTGTAATGCATTTTTTTATCAAAAACAAAAAACCTATGATAAAAAGACTTGTTAAATTGACTTTTATTTTATCGGTTTCTTGCATTACATGGGGGATTATTACAGGTTCTTTTTTTGGATTGGGAGTAGATCCTAGTAGTCCTCTGAATAAAATTACGGCTATTAATTATTTGGTAGAAAGAAAAGCTTCTTATCATCTTAAAAATAAAGATGATGTTTACAGTACCTGGCTTGTTAGATATCCTAAGGTGAAAGACGTGGATAATGCTCATGATTTTTTACTTGTAACTTCGAAAGAAAAAAATTCTAAAATTGTTTATGAAGCGTGGGATATTTTTCAGAAAAATGTTTTGATGGAACTATCTCTTCTGATTGGTTCTTTGCATATCTGTTTATCTTTCTTAAGATACTTAAGAAGACATTACGCAGGTTTTGGATGGATATTATTTATTGTAGGAGGGTATTTATTTTGTCCTTCTATTTTAGATGCTACTTCAATGTTTGTTTTTTTAGGGTTTATTTTAAAACCTTTTGCTTTTGTGATAGGTAAATATATGATGTTCTCCGGGATAGGAATTGCTGTTTTGCTTTCTATTGTGCAAAATGGACTTTTAGGAGTAAAAGAGATTACAAATGTAATAAGTATTTTCGGAGATATCATGTCTTATTTACGTTTGTATGCTTTAGGACTCGCTGGTATGATATTAGCTGGTACTTTCAATGAACTAGGGGCATCTCTTGGATTTGGAGGAATAATTGTAATATTACTTGGGCATGTAGTAAATATGCAACTTGGACTAATAGGTGGAGTGATACATGGTCTTCGTTTGAATTTTATTGAATGGTATCATTATTCTTTTGAAGGTGATGGAAAATTATTTAACCCTTTAAAATTACTTAAATAAAAAAAGGAGTAAAAAATGGATTTTAGTATGATCGGTCCGGCTATAGCTTTAGGCTTGGGATGCTTAGGTAGTTCTATAGGCTGTACAATTGCAGGAATGGCTTCTCATGGTGTTATGACACATGTTGATGAAGGACATGGTAAATTTATTGGATTGACAGCGATGCCTTCTTCTCAGGCGATTTATGGATTTATTTTAATGATTTTTTTGAAAAACAGTATTGAAGCAGGTAGAGTTTCAGCATTGTCTGGTGTAGGTATAGGACTTTTTGTAGGACTAGCTATTATGACAAGTGCTATTTATCAAGGTAAATGTGGTGCTACAGCTATACAAGCTTCAGCAAAGCAACCAGCGATATTTGGTAAATCAGCAGTATCTTTAGCTATTGTTGAGACTTTTGCTATTTTTGCATTAGTATTTGGACTTATGCTTATTTTATAATATGAGAAAAGAAAAAGATTTTTTAGGAGAAGTTTTATTACCTAAAGATAAATTTTATGGAGCTCAAACACAGCGTTCTTTAAATAATTTATCTGTTGGGAACATCATTATGCCTAAAGATGTAATATATGCTTATGCATATATTAAAAAAGCAGCAGCTATTGCTAACTATAAATTAAAGCTTCTTCCTAAATACAAAAAAGATCTTATTGCAAAAGCCTGTGATAGTATTTTACAAGGGGATTTAGATGAGCATTTTCCTCTTGGTATATTTCAAACAGGCTCTGGCACTCACACCAATATGAATGTCAATGAAGTTATTTCCAATTACATATCTTATGTAACGAATAAAAAGCATATTTTGCATCCTAATGACGATATAAATATGAGTCAATCTTCTAATGACACTTTTCAGGTGGCTATGCATATAAGCGCCAAACTGCTCATTAAAAATGAGCTTTTAGTATCACTAGAAAAACTCAAAGAAAAAATACTTCAAAAAGCAAAAGAATTTTCCAATATAACAAAAGTTGGAAGAACTCATTTTATGGATGCTGTTTTAATGAACATGAAAGATGAGTTTTTTGCATATCATACTTTGATAGATAATGCAGTAGATCTTTTAAAAGCTGCTTTAAATAGCTTGTCTTATATTTCAATAGGTGGAACAGCTATAGGTAACGGAGTAAATACTGATCCTGCTTTTGGAAAAACAGCAACATTAGAAATAAATAAACTAACAAAAGAAAAGTTTATTTCAGCTAGAGATAAATTTGCGTTGATATCTTTTGATTCAGCTATTTTACAAGCATCATCAGTTTTGAAACATTTAGCTTGTATATTTATTAAAATAGCTAATGATTTGATGTTTTTATCATCAGGACCAAGATGCGGTGTTTCTGAGTTGGTTTTACCTGTTAATGAACCAGGTTCATCTATAATGCCGGGTAAGGTTAATCCATCTCAGTGTGAGTCTTTAAAAATGGTCTGTATGAAAGTTATAGGTAATGATACTTCTATAACTTATGGAGTTTCTCAAGGATTTTTACAGCTTAGTTCTAACAGACCTATGATTATTTACTCATTTTTAGAGTCTGTGAATATTTTAAATGACAGTATTTTAAATTTTACAAAAAACTGTTTAAGTGGTTTATCTGCAAATAAAGACCAAATTAAAAAACATGTAGAAAATAATCTTATGACAGCAACAGAACTTACTAAAAAATTAGGGTATGATGTTGTGTCAAAGCTTGTAAAGTTAGCTACAGAAGAGCATATCTCATTAAAAGAAGCTGCAGATAAGTTAGGTTTACTTGAAAAGTATGAGATCGCCATTAAAAATTTAATTTAAATAAAATCTTTTTTTTCTATTTATTGTAATGATTCTTTATATTTTGGGCCTAAAAATCAGGGGTGAAAATGTCAACAGTTAATGTTGCTTATATTACTGTGGAAGAATATTTCATTGGTAATTTAGGAGGTTTTTTAATGAAAATTCCTGGTAGTAAAACAATTTATAACTCCATTACATCAGATAATTATCCGCAATATTCTTTTTTAAGGAGTCTATTTCCTATTGTAGGTTAAGAGATATATTGCATTATCGTACGAAATTACTTGAAGAAGTTAATCAAGCTGTTAAGGCTGGTAAGGTGCTTGATGGTTGTGGTTGGATTAAGAGAATTAATTATAATGTTGATCTATTTACATACAAAAGAGCTTTTACTGTATTAATTTTTGCTGTTATTCGTATAGCAAACATTAGATGCTGGATTAGCTTCTTTTATGTTTATTAAGGACGGCGTAATACTCCTGGCTTTAACCCTTGTCTTTACCCCTTGTCTTTACCCACATTTATTACTTCCTAAATAAGCTCCTTCAGTTAATGTTTGTAATTGCATCCATCCGATCCATAATGTTTGCCATCCGGGATTTCCATCACTTTTTCTCTCAAGAAAACC